>Ga0224523_1000044_pt1 | contig 89166 bp, 73 predicted proteins | sample CFST50metaG_FD_182732 | JGI IMG/M metagenome (GOLD analysis project Ga0224523, IMG submission 182732) | Peat soil microbial communities from Stordalen Mire, Sweden - C.F.S.T50 | ecosystem: Environmental > Terrestrial > Soil > Wetlands > Peat | place: Sweden: Norrbotten County, Stordalen Mire... | reverse complement strand
GGGGGGCCCCACCGCGTAACGACATTGCCGTCGAAGGTAAATGAACTTCTATCGACAAATGCATGGCGCGCATCGTCGTACAAAAATCGCCGCGAGGAAGGAGAAAGTTTTTTATCAATGGAATCGGCGACAGCCTTCGCTTTCAGCAAAACGGCGCCTTTTCCCTCCCGGTATTCCATGCTCTTGGTCGGATCGATCCAGCAATACACCGATCCGCCGGGATCAACCAGCGTTGAAAAAACCGCGCGGGGATCATAGGGTTTGGAAAAGAGCGCCACGATCGTCGCGATTAACAGTATCCGCGCGCAAAGAAGCGCAATGCGCCGCAACCGGCGCATTTTGGCGGCGCGCAGCGCCGTGTCCTTGAAAAAGCGAACCGTTGAAAAATCCAGCCGCCTGCTCCGTTTGCGGTTAAGCAGATGAACCGCCAGCGGTAATGCCAGCGCGGCAAGCCCCCATAAATAAATCGGTTGAAAAAAAGAAAGAGCGCTCAAAACATCTTCCTTCTTTTGTCAAGTACCCGTACAAGCGCCCGTTGAAAGGGTTCATCGGTCACGACGGTCTCAAAATCGATCCGAAGATCGCGGCATGCCCGCTCGATGGCGGCCATGTGACGCGCGGTTCCGTCGCTGAAATAACGGGCCGCGGTAACGGCGTCAATCGAAAGGCTTTGCCCCGTTTCCAGGTCATGCACCTTGAGCGGCGCCGTCGCAACGAACCGCTCCTCCATCGGGTCAGCGACCCGTAAAACGATAACGTCCTGTTTCTTAAACCGCAAATGACGCAGGCCAAGAATGATCTCGCCGGGATCGTCGAACAGATCCGATATGACAATGCACAGTCCCCTTTTCGTAAGCGTTGCCGCAAGCCTCGACAGCGCGTCCCCGCATCGGGTCGTCCCGGAAGGCCGCGACTGGTCCAACCGCGCGATGATGGTTTGCAAATGCCGATTGGTCGAACGCGGCGGGACCATCAGCGTTTCCCTCTCGTCAAAAATCCGCAGCCCCACCGCGTCCCGCTGACGGATGAGCACCCACGCCAACGACGCGGCGAGCGTTTTCGCGTAGTCGTACTTGTTCATTCCCGGAATCGACGAAAACCGCATTGAAGCGCTCTTGTCAAGAAGAATATGCGCGTACAAATTGGTTTCATCCTCAAAGAGCCGCGTCACGGTCCTATCGGACTTGGCGAATTTTCGCCAATCGATGCGCCGGGCGGATTCTCCAGGCAAATAGGGCCTGAATTCAAGAAATTCCGTGGAAAATCCGTGATAGGGACTCTTATGGAGCCCGGCCATCGCGCCTTCGACGATGAGGCGGGCCCGCAGCGTGAGGCTGCGTATGGGCGTCAGGTGTTGCGGCTTGAGCAGCCTCGGTGAGGTAAAGGAATTTTCCATGCGGTTTAAAATATGTTTTTTATCCAACGGTAGGAGGCTAAACCGCAAGCATCGTATTTCCATAAAAGGCATCGCCTTGATGAGCGCCGCTAACGTTGCGTTCTGCGGCATGGCGTGCCTCATACGATACACCAGCGAAGTCAACACGTCATGACCACGCTTTTCCGGTTCATCGTGGGATTGGGGATCATCGGCATTCGTGGTGCGCAGGGACGCGTAATGCGCAGGGGCGGGTTTTAAACCCTCCCCTGCACGGTACGATCAAAGCATTTTGTTTTTTTGCAGGTCGGCTATGAGGGCCTTGACGACGAATATTCCGCTGTCAACCTTTTCGGTGAACTCAAAACCCGCTTCGTACGAACCTTCCAATGACGCATCCTTGCACCAGCGGCACTGCGCCTCAAGGGAAATTGATTCGCCTAGAATGCTGCCTTCGGGCAGAAGAATCGAAAAACTGAACCGCGATTCCAAAGCAAAGGATTTTTCGCTTATTATTTTCATCCCTTGCATGGAAATGTCGACTACCGAGCCGATCAATTCCCGCGACGATTGGATATAGACGCGCAGATAATAAAAGAGTTTCAGGCGATCGAGATTCCTTCTTTCCAAACTTTTTATTTCATTCATGATAGCGCCGTTCCACACGCGGATTAATCCGATTTAAAATGGAAAAAGACAACCGACCTCCTCTATTCATATCATTGTTGCGGATTATTGTCAAGGATTTTGAAAAAACAAGGGCAACCCGTCGAGTTGCCCTAAAAGTTCATTTCCACAAGGCGGGAAATCGACCCCAAGAACCGTTGCACGGCATGAAGGGGCCGGAAACGTCCGGCGCGGCCGATTAATCGGCTTTCGGGGACTCAACCGGAGGCGCAACGGCGACCGCGGAATCCGCGGCAGACCCTTCATCTTCATCCGTTTCATCAATTTCCTCATGGGGTTCCAGCCGTTTTGTCTCCTTAATATATGCTTCCGAATTGTCGGGTTTGGATTTGAGATAGTCCAGGAGGCCCGTCGTCTTTTCGGTATCAAGAATTATTCGCAACTGCTTATTAACCTTCGCGTGATATCCCCATGATTTCAGCATTTCCTCGTCAACCAGGTACGCGTCATGCAAGTCTACGAAACGGGCTTCATCGGCGCGCAGGGCAACACACGAGTCGGTGTCCATGCAGGAGCTTTCTTGAATATACCGCAAGTGTAATTTCTGTACATCGGCGGTCTTGTGAACGCGAAAATACCCGGTAATCATGAATTTGTCCTTGAATTCCTCCTTAGCGCCCGCATACTTCGTTAGAAAAAAAAGATAGCGGATTTTTGATTTAATAAAAGCGATCCTGATTTTCGGCCGTACACATCCGTAAAAACCATAAACACGGTTTTCATAATTCGGTTCCGGCATGATCGCCGAATCGAGCTCCTCGGGAATTTCCCGGATAGGCACCTCCGACACGGGATCGGAACCGTAAAAAACCACCATTCCCGTATTTGATGCGCGATAGTCCTGCCATGAAACACTGTCAACGGATTTTTTCATAATACCGAATCCCATACATGCTCCTTTTTAAAAATGAAGCCCGTAGGTCTTGAAAACCGTACGGGCTTTATTTTTTGTCCTGTATTGGTTAAAGATAACTGCCGGAAGATTTGTTGTCAACTCTAACCGGGATTTTTCTGAAAAAAAATTGCTTCAGCTTCTTTTTAATTGTTGAAGAAATAGCTTGAGCGCCAATAACCCTAAATTTTCCTCTATTTCATTTATTGACATTTTTCATTCGTATAAGGTATTTTAAGGAATTTGCGGAAATACTTTCTTCATTTATCCTACGTTAAGGAGTGTCGTTCATGCCTCAACATAAGTCTGCGGAAAAACAGGTCAGAATCAACAAAAAAGCCCAGCTGCGAAACCGAATGGGGAAATCGCAGTTGAAGACGGTCGTCCGTTCGGTGCTCGAATCAAAAGATAAAAAGACCGCCCAGGAAGCTCTTACAAAGGCCGTCTCGCTTATCGATAAAAGCGTTGGAACGGGCCTCATTCATAAAAATAACGCCGCGAATAAAAAATCACGCCTCAGCGCGTTTATTCAAAAGCTCGGTAAATAGACGGCTCCCGGTCTTTTCACCATTATCGATTACCGGGAGATTGAGGCATGAATAATTTCCACCGCGTGCGGGATGAATTGTTCTGTGAAGACGTAGCGCTTTCGCGGCTCATTCGGGAATTCGGCACGCCCGCGTACGTTTACAGCAAAGCAAGCATTCTGAACAATCTCGAACTTTTTTTAAGCGCGTTCGGATCGGCCGGAGCCCAACTTTGTTTTTCGATTAAATCCAACTCGAATCTTTCCATTTTGCGGCTTATGGCGCGCAAAGGCGTGGGCGCGGATATCGTTTCCGGAGGCGAGCTGTTCAGGGCTCTTCACGCGGGAATCGATCCCAAGAAAATCGTGTTTTCAGGCGCCGGTAAAACCGATGAGGAACTCAGTTATGCGCTGAAAACGGGAATCCGCATGTTCAATGTGGAATCCGAGCCCGAACTTGAAGCGCTTTCCGCCATTGCCGAATCACTGGGCATCATCGCGCCGATCGCGCTGCGCGTCAACCCGGACATCGACGCGGGGACGCATCACTACACTACCACCGCGAAAAAGGAAAACAAATTCGGGCTGCCCTTCACCGTTGCCGCCAGGGTTTACAAAAAGGCCCACTCTCTTCCGTATATCAACCCAATCGGCATCGACGTTCATTTAGGCTCGCCCATACTTTCGCTGGAACCGTACAAAAAAGCCCTGGAATTATTATCCGGGTTGATCCTGGAGCTGCGCGCCGAGGGCGTCGCCATTCATACCCTTGATATCGGAGGCGGATACGGCATCGTGTATAACGACGAAAAACCGTTCACACCCATCCAATTCGCTCAGATCATCACACCGTATCTCGACCGGCTGAAATGCGATTGCATCATCGAACCCGGACGGTTCATCGTGGCGAACTCCGGCGTTCTCCTCACTAAAATAACCTATGTCAAGAAAACCGACGCCAAATTGTTTTATATATGCGATGCCGGAATGAACGACCTGATCCGGCCCGCACTTTACGGGTCCTATCACGGCATCGTTCCCGTCGTCCTGCCGGCCAATGCTGAAATGACGGTGGCCGACGTTGTGGGGCCGATTTGCGAATCATCCGATTTTTTCGCCAAGGACCGCCCGATCGAATTCCTGGCGCCGCATTCCTATTTGGCGATCAAAGGCGCGGGCGCCTACGGCTTTTCCATGTCTTCCCAATACAATTCCCGCCCGCGGCCATGCGAAGCGCTTGTTGACGGAGCCTCCTATTCATGTATTCGGCGGCGGGAAACCTACGACGATCTCATCAGTCACGAATAAAAAACAAAACCGCGCGATTTGCCACATCGTTGTTGACTTCTTAAAAAACGGGTAATTATTTTATTTTGCGTTAACGTTAACACAAATCAGGTGAAAACCGTTACGTACGTTAATACGTGATTAATTTTTTGTAAGGTAATCGCTTAACTATTTAACCATGGAAGCAAGGAGTCAAAGGTATGAACGCCGGCTCTGTTTTTAATTCAGTCGACTGGGTCGTCATCATACTATTTCTTCTGGGTATGGTGATGGTCGTATGGGCTTCAATGCGCAAGAAAGTCAAATCCGGCGAAGATTATTTCCTCTCCGGCCGCGATGCGGGATGGCTACAGATCGGCACATCGATTTATTCATCAAACATCGGCTCCGAACACCTCGTAGGCCTTGCGGGCGCCGGTTTCGCCACGGGCCTGGCCATGGCGCATTGGGAAATTCAAGCATGGATTATCCTGATCTTAGGTTGGGTTTTCGTACCCATCTACGATCGCATCAAGGTCTTCACCATGCCGGAATTCCTTGAATTACGGTTCTCGAAAGGTTCCCGTTCGATTTTAAGTTTTTTAACCATCGCTAGTCTGGTTCTTACAAAAATCGCCGCTACGCTCTATGCGGCCGACGTCGTATTCAAGGTGCTGCTCGGACGTAATTCCGTCATGCTTTTCGGACATCAGGTTGACATGTTTTGGGTTATCGCTTTGGGACTTGCGGGCGCAACGGGGATTTATACCGCATTAGGCGGCTTGCGCGTCATTATGTATACCGCCGTGTTGCAAACCCCCGTCCTATTATTCGGTTCCCTTTGCATTGTATATATCGGGTTAAACAAACTGGGCAGCGGTCATTTAATTGATGGCTGGCGCTCAATGATAGCCTCCGTCGGCGACAATATTCACCTCGTCCGTTCCATCCACGATCCTAAATTTCCCTGGTTGGCGGTCCTCCCTGGTTCCGCGATCATCGGCTTTTGGTATTGGTGCACGGACCAATATATCGTTCAGCGCGTTCTTGCCGGAAAAAATCAAAAAGAAAGCCGTCGCGGCAGTATCCTTGCGGGATATCTGAAGCTGACGCCGGTTTTTATTTTCATGGTTCCCGGCATGATCGCCTTTGCCTTAACAAAGATGACCGGCACGACTTTTCATACGGGTGGTGACGCCGCCTATACTTCCTTGGTGGCACAAATTCTCCCCCATGGTATTCGCGGCATCGTGGCGTGCGGCATGCTGACGGCCTTGATGGCCTCCCTAGCCTCAAAATTCAATGCCTCGGCCACCCTCTTTACCATGGACTTTTATCAGAAATGGCGTCCTCAGGCTTCGGGACAAACTCAAGTAGTGGTTGGCCGTATCGCTACCGGTGTAATCGTGCTGGTGGGTATTCTGTGGATTCCCGTCATGAAAACTCTTGGAAAAAACCTCTACGAATATCTGCAAAGCGTGCAAGGATACATGTCCCCCGCCATTGCCGTACTGTTTGTCATGGGTATTTTCTGGAAACGCGCTACGGCGCCCGCCGCTTTCTGGGCCTTTCTGTTTGGCGCTTTTGGGGGATTCTTCCGCTTGGGCCTCGACCTGGTCATTGGACGTCCTCTGAATGACGGTCTTGTTACGACAAGCGCGATGCAAGCAAAATACGGTTTATTATTCACGATACAACAAATTCATTGGCTTTACTATGCGGAAGCGCTGCTGATCGTCACTATTCTCTTGGTGGTTATCATAAGTCTTTTAACCAAGGCGCCCGCGCCGGAGAAAGTTCGCTTCACCGCCTATGGCGCCACGCCGGAAGAAAAGGCGGCCACTCGAGCGAGTTGGAACAAGTTGGACGTCATCCACACGGTCATTATTCTCGGCATCGTGGCCGTCTTCTATTGGTGTTTCCGGTAGCCCCCTAACGGGAAAGGTCCCGCGTCGTCTGAGCGGGGCCTTTTTTTTCTATGTACTTGATATACCGCTAAAAGCGACAATACTATTTGCATTTTCCCTTCTTCGTATAGTAGAATAATGAAGAATGCAATGGGCATGCCGGCACATGTTTTTCCGTAACGCGTACGATGAACACTATGCGAAAGTTTTTTTTATATCTTTTACCGGTAATCGGATTCGCCTGCATCCCGAGTTTCGCGACGTCGCCCCTGTATCTTGAACGGGAAATAGAATCGGCAATCGAAGCGCGGGACGCCTATTACGCCGATCTGCGGATTACGAACTTCCTTATCCCATTTACGGATCAAAATACATTCGCGCTGGATACTATACGCCTTCGATTGGCCCAGGCCGGCCCCGAGAGCCCGTATCCGTGGTTTTTTTTCCTATCCGGCTTGGCCGCCGGAAAAGCAGCGCCTGATTCCATGTACCGTTATTTTTCAAATGCGCTTTCGTCCGCTGGAAATGATCCGGCGGGCGTTTGGACCCTTGCGATGGAATTCGGCCGCTGCGGACAACAGAAGTGGGAAATTCAAAGCCTGGAGAAACTTGAAAAACTTTTTTTGATTTCCGGCGTCACTGCATCGCAGGCCATCGCCCAACCCTTGTTGGAGAAAGCGCTCTCGGCTGAAAAGCGGGGAGATCTTTCCGCAGCGTCAACATACTACGGATGGGCGATGACGTTCGACCGCTCTTTATTCTGGCCTTTTGTACGGAAAATGGCGTCCGCGATTCCTTCGCGGCCGTCGGAGGCTATAACCGCGGCAAACGCTCTGGCCGACCAAACGGCGGAATCCTGGCGGATGCAGGCGTCACTGGCTTTGCAGGGAACGCTATGGTTGCGGTGGTGCCTGATTATTTTCTGCTTCGGCGTCATGCTTGTTTTAGGAATCCTCCATCTTCCATCGGGGATTCACTGGATTACGGAGATTTTTCCATCAAGCATGCCGCAAAAAATGAAGCTGATCATTAGTCTCGTGTGTTTCTTCTCCCTGATTTCCTTTGGAGTTTTACCTTTTTTATGGCTGGTTATCCTGACCATTTGGAGATATTGTTCCAAACGGGATGCATGGTTGGCTACGCTGGGATGTTTGTTGCTGCTCCTCTACCCCTTGGCAATTCGGACCGAGGATATGCTGCGCCAATGCCTGTCGCCCCTATCGACGCCTTCCCTATTTTACCGGGCGATGAGCGAAGGGTACGACCCGGACCTTGACGTCGTCATACGAAACAACGTCTCGCGGGATCCGCACGACTATCTGGCGTACACCGCGTCGGCGCTTTATGCCGTCAAAAACAATGACCTCGCCTACGCTTCGCTCGCCATTCAAAGGGCCGCTTTACTGCGGCGGGATGACCAGGCCGTCCTCATATCCGACGGGATTATTTCCTACTTGTCAGGTAATTTCGAGCGCGCAAAAGCCTCTTTTGAAACATGTACGAAACTTTTTCCCGATTACGAACCCGGTTTTTTCAATCTAGGCCAGTACTACCTCGGCTCCAATGAAACATTTAAAGGCATGGACTACCTCGACCGCGCCACGAAACTGAACCAGGAGAAGGTCAACGCCTTTATTAAAACAAATGACGACTTTTTTTCAAAAAAATGGCCTCGAATGCGGCAATTCATGCCGCCGGACTATCAAAGCGGCTATTTTTGGAAAAACGTTTTTCCTCGATATTGGGGAACGTGGAATACGGCCGACATCCTCTGGGGAAACGCCTTTTTCGGAATTCGTAGTTCGTGGTACGCCCTGTTTGCCGCGATCACTTTTGTAACGCTGCTGTTTTTCAGTGGTTTCGTTTGGTCAAGCCGAAGCGCGGTAAAAATTTTTCTCTGCAAACTATGCGGCGCATCGATGTGCCGGCAATGCAAGAAGGGAATGGTGTGCGCATCTTGTTTCCAGGCGCTACAGCAGATACGCAACGAGAATATCCGGCAAAGTATCATCGAGAGGATAATCCTAAAAAAACTAAGGCTGCGACAATGGAGCGCATATTGTTTAGACGTTATTTTCCCCGGTTGCGGAATGCTCTATCGTCGCGGCGACAGCGCGATGATCGCGCTCTTTTTCATCATGCTGACATCCGCGGGGTATGCGACGTTACTGTCCCTTCATGGAATCGGCTTTGCCTATCCGTGCCAGGCCTCCCGCGATCTGCTGCCGCCGCTGTACTATACGCTGCCGCTGTATAACGTTGCGTTTGCCGTCCGCGCCTTTATAAAAATAAACAAGGGAAAGCGGACGTAAAGGAGATCGTTATGGCGCTCAGGGGAAGTTTACGCGAATTTGAACTTCCGGACATTTTCCAGCTCATCGCCAACGACGGGAAAACCGGCCAACTGGTTATTTGCAATAAGGAGGACGAGGCGTTCGTTATTTTTTCCCGCGGCGCCATCATCGCGGCCGGCAACGGTCTCCTAAACCTGCAAACCATTCTTTTTAAATATCTCATGGACGTCAGGAAGTATTCGGAAAAAGAATTGAATGAATTGCTCTATTTATGCCAGGGTGAAATGAGCCTTTTCAGCCGGGAATTGGTCAATAAGCGCTACCTGGCCAAAGAGGAATTATCCCTCATCGCCCGGACGGGAATCGAAGATCTCGCATGCAGCTTGTTTCTTTGGGAAAACGGCCACTATCGGTTCGACTCGCTCGAAAGCGTTGGAGATTATATGGTGGCCTCGGTGTCGCTCCCTTCGGACGCGGTTACCATGGAGGCAATGCGCCGCGTTGATGAATGGAAGCGAATGAAGGCGGTTATCTCGCCGGACTCCTTGTTCGTTCCGGTAAAATCAAACACTCCCGCATCACCCATGGGAGCGGAGACCTTTTCCATCATGGCGCCCGCTGAGTATCTTTTTTCGCTCGTCGATGGCGCCACCAGCGTCGAGGCCCTCTGCCGCGAAGTTTTTTTCACCGAGTACCGCCTCTACGAACTGCTGTTTGATTTATGGCAAAAAAACCGGATCATGCCTTTAAAAATGCCGCGCGTTCCGGGAAAATCTCCCATCCGGCAAAAAATCCCGAACTCGTCTCCCGTGGCGGCGGGTGGAATAGCATTCGTCATTGCGCTATGCGCCGCGCTGCTCATGCTGGGCTTGGGCTATGTTTTTAACGCCAAAGTTTTGGAAAAAAAAGCGCTGGCGCGGCAACAGGCGAAAAGCGAACTTCATGCCTACCAATCCGATAATAAACTCCGTATCGCGTCGCTGTATTACCATGCAATGTTCGGCCGGATTCCAACCGACAGCCGCCAATTGGAGGAAGCGGGATTGATCGGGCCGGGCGATAAGTAACGCGAAGAAGTTTATAGTAATGCGTATGAACTGCCCGGCGAATATATCCTACTAACCTGCTTTAGGTTATCATCAGGAATGCTTGATTCTTATTACTCGTTGGAACTATATTTTTATTGTAAGTATTTTAGGAAAATGTTATTATACATGGGGAGCTATTATATTCTTGTGTTCGTGACTTAATAGAAGGACTGTTCAATGGCAACCATCAATTACGCCTTGCGTGAAATAAGTGTAAAAATCGTGTATTATGGTACGGGACTGTGCGGAAAAACGACGAATCTTCAGGTCATTCACAGGAAAGTTCCTACGGAATTCAGAAGCGACATGGTATCTCTGGCAACGGAAACGGACCGAACTTTGTTTTTCGACTTTTTGCCGCTCGATCTCGGAAAAATCAAAGGGTTTTCAACGAAATTCCAACTTTATACGGTACCCGGTCAAGTTTACTATAATGCAACACGGAAACTTGTGCTTCGAGGCGTGGACGGAGTTGTTTTCGTCGTTGACTCGGCGCCTGAAAAACTTCAGGAAAACATGGAAAGCTTCAAAAACCTGGAGGAAAATCTGGCTGAATACGGATACCACCGGGAAAATATACCCATCATTCTTCAATTGAATAAAAGAGACCTTCCCAACGCAATGCCCGTCGAAAAACTTAATTCGCTCCTCAATAAATACCAACTTCCCTGGAATGAAGCGGTCGCCCTTCAGGGCAAGGGAGTGTTCGAATCGCTCAAATTAATGGGTAAGCTTGTTATTGACAATTTAAATAAAAAATATTCCCGTCCCTCTGCCGCCCCGGCGCCGCAGGCCTCCATTGCGCCAACGCCGCAGGATCCCTTTTCGTCTCCTTCCCGGCCGGCGCACCTTCAGCGACAACCCGATCCCGCGGCGCAACCGGTTCAAAAACTTTCGCAGCAACAGCCCATCCTCCAACCACGCAGGCAGCAAAGCGCGCCTTCGCCCGCACCGGTTCGGCTTGATGATCCATTTCAAGATTCGCAACCGACGCAGCGCGACACCTCCGCGCAAGCAAGGCCTAAACCCCTCGTCGCGGCTAAACAACAACCGAAAACGACCGATGACTATTCCGATTACGGTTCAATAAATCTCGAAGCCATGTCGCCTCAAACAGCGGGCGAGGACATACAACAAAACGAACAAAACTCAGCTTCCCAATCCAGAATCGATAAAACCGATCTCGATTTGGAAATCGAGCGTTACCAGCGGGAAATCGAGGAAAAACAGCGGCATCAGCATTCGTCGTCGCCGGCGCAACCATCGGGCTATCAACAACAACCCTCTTCGTTCCCCCAGCAGCGGCCCGCGGCGGGCTACGACGTTTACGAACCTGTTGATTCTCAGGATGAGCAAACGCCTAATTATCAACCGTCCAACCAAGGGGATGACGCCGGTGCAACGGGCGACCAGCCTTTATATTTTACTTCCGTCAATACCGATCGTCAACGAAAAAAAATCAAACGGCCGGTCAATCCTAAAACCAGGCCGCAGGGCAATTTTTTATCCAAATTTTTCAACAAAGATAAACCTTGATGGGCGACGTTATTTTATATAAGGATGACGTTGACAAGCTCAACTTCCTTTTAAAAAACCTTATCGCCGACGCAAAAATCCTTTCCGCGCTGCTGATCACGAAAGACACCCGCGTTCTTGCTTGCCAAGGTACATTGGCAACGTCCGACACCGGCGCGCTCGCCGCGCTTTTAGTCGGCAGTTTCGCTTCCACCCAAGCCATCGCGGGGCTTATCGGCGAAACCGAGTTCGACACCATGTCGCATTTGGGAAAATCACGCAACGTAGTTATCTCTCTTGTCAATGACGAAACCATCCTCGCCTCCATTTTCGACAAACATTCCACCTGTGAAATGATCACCCATGCCGTTGCACGGCACACCGACGTGCTGAAAAAAGCCCTGACTTCCATCGGCGACAATACGACCAACGGCCTTTTCGATACCGGCGAAAACCCGCCTTCCGATGGGGATGACGATTTTGAAAAGCGAACCGACGCTCTGGTTAAAAGTATGGAAGCCGAACAGTCGGCGCCCACGCATCAGGTTCTTTCCGCGGGAGCGGAAAAGCATCCTCCTCAACCACAACCCGCGTACGCCAAAGAGATAAAACATCCCCCTGATGCGGAACATGATTTTCTCGAACGCTCCCGGCATAAAAAGACGCTTGCAACTCCCGCCGCGATGGGATCCGCGCCGGAAATAAAACGTCCTCCCGATACGCAAGTGCTTGTTACGGAATCGAAGCTCACTTCAAAGGATTACGAAGTTTATTCGCTTAACGAAACATCCTCTCCTCCTCTACGACAATACAACCCTTCTCATGATAAAATTTCCTCGTCTCCTCAAGAAACGGCAAAGGGAGAAGCGGTTTTCACCTCCATGAATTATTTGAAAACCAAAGCACGGGAAGGCGCGCTCTATTATCATCATGATAAGGCTTTTTTTAAAAAATTTTTTAAATCCTCTACCAAGAAAAAAGCCTGAACGGGGACGTGAACACCAAAATTATTTTCATGATTTTTTCCGCGGCGATGATAGTGCCTCTGCTGACCGGGGCAATCGCGGTTTTCACCGCGGGAAGGAAAAAAAAACGGGACAAAGGATCGACCGCCCTACTCTTCCATTCCATTACCTCCTGCCGCAATACGCATTTGTCTCATTTCCCTCCCGATAAATTCGACCGATTGATCGATCGAATAGCCGTGCAAGGGTTTACGACGAGCACTTTGAACGAAGCGGCATCCGACGCCTCAACGTCGGCGCGGGCGAAATTCGTGATTACCTTTGACGACGGTTTTGAAAGCTTCTTTACTCATGCTCTCCCGGTCCTGGAGGCCTACGGCATCAAAGCAACCATTTTCCCCATCGCGGGTTTTATGGGAAAAATGTCGTGCTGGGATGTGTTGCCCCGGCAACCTCATATGACCAAAGCCCAGCTCCGAGAGGTTTCCGACAGCGGCCATGAAATAGGCAGTCATACGATGACGCATTCCAATTTGACCTTCCTTGATGAAAAAGACGTTTATCGGGAACTATTTGAATCAAAACGTACGTTGGAAGATTTAGTCGGCAAACCAATAACCAGCTTGTCGTTTCCGTTCGGCTCGTGGAACGCGCGAATTTGGAACAAGGCCCGCGAAATAGGTTACCTTCAGGCTACATGCTACCGCCATCATGGCAGGATCATCAAAGGACTTGTGCCGGTACGGGGCGTATATTCCTTTGATACCATTGACGATGTCATTGAAAAGACAATATCAACCGCAGCGTTTTCAAACGCGATTGCACGAAGTCGGATAATGTGTCATTTTGCCAAAGGCACCCCGCTTTGGAACTTCCGGAAAAATTACGCGCTTCTTCGGTAGAAACCGGACCGAAACGCCAATGCATGCAGTTGTAGCAATCCCGCCAATTAACGATTTCTATTTCACGCCGCACCGATTTTCATCACTTGGGGCCGAGGTTCTTTGTAACATTCTTGCCGGCAATGGATTAAAAGTCTCCTTTGAAAACTTTCCACTGTATTCCAACAAAGGACGGTCAATTGATTTTGCTAAAGGCCTTGAATATCTAAATCAATATATTATTCATCAAGAAACGGGAAAATTATCATATTTTACTAAATATCAAAGATTTGGACCTTCCATTGAAGAGTGCGCCGCGATTGTAGCGTCTCAATCCCCTCACCTATGCTTTATTAGCTGTTTCGCTTATTCCTACAGCATTCAAACACTTGAATTAGCCGGAGCTATAAAAAGATTGCAACCGCAAATAACGGTTGTCGTGGGGGGAGCCGGCCCTACCGCCTATCCTCTATATTTTATAAAAGATCCGGCAATTGATTTTATTTTAGCCGGAGAATCTGAAGTTACCGTTAGATCATTCATCAATGCATTTATCTATAAATCAATACGTTATGAACAAGTTCCTAATTTCTATTGGAAAGAAAAAGGCGATATTAAATGTTCTCCTTTAAAAAAATGGACCGAGCCTGAGGATATTAAGGTAGTTTTTTCAAAGCCTTGGATACAAAAGAGAACTATTTCTTTTTCTACAACCTTAACTCGTGGTTGTTCAAAGGCATGCAGATTCTGTTCGAATTTTATCACTCATGGAACCACGTTTCGAACAGCGCCTCTCGGCACTATAAAACAAGCGGTTAACGAACTTTCAATCCCTGAGCATTCCGATGATTCCGGGATAGTATTTAATTTTGAGGACGATAATCTTCTGTTAGACCCAAACTTTTTTTTGCAAGTAATTGATATATTAAAAGATAAATATGGGAAAATTTCACTGTTAGCTGAAAATGGGATTGATTATAGCTTGCTTTCAACGAACATTGTTGATCGTTTAATAGGAGCAGGAATGGCCCAATTCAATATTTCTCTCGCTTCCATTGATGCAACAATATTAAAAAAGGAACATCGATCCATTGAACTGAGCCATTATCAATCCATTATTCGATCGATTGCAAAATATAAAATTCCAAGTATTACCTATTTTATTTGCGGTTTTAAAGACGATACAAAAGAATCCGTGGTCAACACATTATCTTTTCTTTATTCACAACCTACTGCAATTGGGATCTCATTATATTACGCAATCCCGGGAATTGGGAATTTCGAGAATCCCGCCACGTTCGATGCGCTTCCTCCCTATTTATGCAACGGTTCTTCGGCGTATCCATGGAATGGGTCCCTATCGACCTCGACGATGATCACGGCTTTCAGGCTCAGCAGGCTGTGCAATCTCATGAAACAAAACAATCATTCGTCTTTGGAAAAAGAGATACTCACGCTGATTCAGGCCGAAAGAAAGCTTTACACCTTTATAAAGACGCCTAAGGGCTGCGTTATCACGCCCGTTGAAAACAGCGATAGTGAATTAGTGGAGATGTTTTTTCAATCGATTACGGCGGGCGTATCGTTGTAATAACGGACTTTTCAGCCCGCCTCGGCGTAGTTTTTCGCGATTTCTTTTTTATCGTTTTCGCGTTCGGGTTCATCATTGTCAAAGGGAATATCGTCCGGGGTCTTGAAGGAAAGTTTGAAATAGTTGCCGTTATCATCCGTATCCAGCCATATCCTGCCGCCATGGGCGTTCATGACCATTCTGCAAAAAAACAACCCCAGGCCCTTGGAATACACCGAGTGCTCGTCTTCAAGGCGGCCGTATTTTTCAAAAACGCTTTCCTTGTTCTCGTCGGGAATAGGCGTTCCCGAGCTGAAAAAGCTTATGATGTTTTCTTGGGAGCCCGGAATGAATTCCAGAACGATGGCGCCTCCGCCCGGCGCATATTTCAAGGCATTGCTGAACAAGTTTTGTAAAATGCGTCCTAAGAGGTAACTGTCCGCCTCGATTTCAAAAGGCGCGGCCGGAATTTTGATGGTTATAGTCAGTTTTCTTTCCATAAAAATAGCGTTGGTTTTATAGCTATCGAGCATCTCCGCCAAATCGTTCATGCGCAAAAGCCCTTTTTTAATGCGTAATTTTCCTTCCTCCATTTTTGCAATGTCAAGCAAATTTGAGGTAAGGCTTATGATATCCGTGCAGCAGTTGGAAACGATCGCCGAGGTCCGTTGGATTTTCGGGTGATCGGGAAATTTCATTTCCAAAAGTTTTACGTTGCCTTCGATCCCCGCCACATAGTTTTTAATATCGTGGACCAAGGTGCCGGAAAGCAGATTCTTCATTCGCTCGGAATCCACGAGCTTTAAATTAAAATCCTCGAGTTGCCGGTTTTTTTCGTGGATGTCCTTGGTCTGGTCCTGCACCTGCTGCTGAAGGTGCGCGTTAAGCTCTTTATATTGGTTCATCAAATTCGCGTTTTCAAGCAGGATACCCGCCTGAGCCGCCAATATCTGCGCGGTCTTCTGCGCTCCCTCGCCGAAAAGCCCCTTGACCTTGTCGTTGACAAGATATATGTATCCCAGGTATTTGTCGCGCCAATTAAGCGGCACGCACAGGTCCGAACGAATATAGCCGCCGTCATCGTTTTCCAGCTCGTCCAACACTGCGTCGTCGGCGAATTGAACTTTCCAGGTATGATTGACCTTGTCGATAAGGTCCTGAAACACCGGTACATCGTTGGAACCGACTTCTTTACCTTCAAAGTTCATGGCCAGTGTATTGGTCCCGGCGTCGGAATTCCGGTTCATCACCAAACGGCCATACTGCGCGCCCGTGGCGGTGATCATCGCCGACAGTATCTGTTTGAGCAGCGCGTCCATGTCTCTGATTTCCGTCATGGAGGAGCTAATCTGTAAAAGCATGTCGATCCTGAGCTGAGTACTGCCTGAGGTTGAGGATGAACTGTCGTCATGATACTCTTTTTCTATCGTTGTTTCTTTTTTAATCGGCGCTGATTTTTGATGGGAAGGCAGTATCTTCGCCTCAAGCTTATCGGTATCGAATTTTGACCCGCACCATTCGAATATTTTATAAGCCTCATTGTAGCGATCTCGCGCTTCCCCGGGCAAATTACAGAAATCGTCCAGGAACGTCCCGTAGTCGCGAATCGAGCAAGCCTCCTCGTAACGCATGTCAAGCTTATGGTGGTTTTTTATGGCCTTTTTAAAGAAATACTTCGCGAGGTTTTTGCGTTTTTGCAAGGCAAAGAACCAGGCGATGTTTCGATAAAATGAACCCCAGTAGGCGGGGTAGCTGAGGCAGGAAAACCAGAGGATAAAAGAATAAAAATTGAAATCTTTTTTTAATTTGCCTTCAGCCGCATTGATTTGAGGATTATTTTTAAGCCTGTTCAATTGCTCATTAATGATGAGATAACAAAATAGCGCATATGATCCTACTTGATATTCAGAATTAATACTTTTTTTAAAAGTATTTGGCAATATTTTTTTTGCTTCTAAATACGCCTTTTCAAATTTTCCTAACAGAATTTCAATATTTAAAAGATAATAATCAACTTCGATTTCATATAAAAATGAATTTACGTTTTGCAATTTATTTTCAATTTCATTGTACTCATCCATATCATGAATATTCGTTGTAAGCAATTTGAAATAATTTAAAGCTGAAAATGCGACAACATTATAAAATCTCTCATTAGTTCGTTTACTTATATCAACTATCTCACTAATATATTTTTTAGTAGTATCATTGAAATGTCCGCGCATCATGCCAATTTTCCAAAGATGTTTTAAATTCATTAATTGACCGGCAATATCCCCTATTTTAGTATAATTTTTATTGCTATAGAGTAATATTTCTTCACTTTTATTCCATTTTGCATTATAATAATAAATGTTGCCTCCAAAGCATTGCGCAAAAGCGAGACTATCAAATCTATGTATTCTATTTGAAATTACAATGCCTCGATTTAGATATTTAAATGCTCTTTTTTTAAATAGCATTTGATATATCGGCACTTGATGGGATGAATATGCTTCTGCTTTTTCAAACCCCTCTATTAGTCTGTCGGCTAAATTTAGACTCCTAAAATGAACATAAAAAGCCAGAATCATGTCGCTGAAATATAACGAATATGATAATTTGTTTAATATTCTGGACTTCAACAATGTTATCTTGTCGTTCTTTTTATTAAATACTTTTTTTATTCCCAATGAAAACATACATTGAATGAATAATTCATTAAAGATAGCCACAATAATTAATAACCGTTTTTCAGGAATAATTATTCCCATTTCTCGCACTGCACTAATAAAACACGGCGTCGCCTTTTCAAATTCCCCCATGTTATGATAAACGGTTCCAATTTTGTACTTGACTTCCAATCGCTGAAAATCGCTTAGATATTTGTTTTCGTTAAGTTTTTCAAATATTTTCATCGCTTGTTCGTTCGCCCCTGTCAGCATCAAGACGTCACCAAGAGCCATATTTACCGTGGCCAAATCGACCGTTTGTTTTATCCCCACCTTTTCGCAATTTCCAGCCATAAATAGCGTACTTTTAAAGTAGCGAATAGCCACATCAAAGGCAATCGTTTCAAAGGCATACATGGCCGCTTGGAAACATATTTCCATGGCCTTCGAAAGATTATTGCTTTTCAAATAGCATTCCGCGGCATCGAGGATTCTATGCTTGTCCGCGGAGGCCATTTCAAGATAAATGCCTCCCAACCTTTCATAGAGCGCGAATTTGGGGAATTTTTCAATGCCGCCGACTATGGTTTCTTGTATTCTATCGTGAATGAAAACGTATCCGCCTTTAAGTTGGGCTGAAATGAACCCCAATGTTTCCAAACGGCCCGATAAGGCCTGCGAGGATTGTGGGGGTAAGTTCCCGAGCTTTTCTATTGTCGCGCATTCGAATTTTCCTTCAATAAGCGACGCTAATTGCAAAAAGCTTTTTTCTTCCGAAGAAAGATCGTTGAGTTTATTTAAAATAAGGGATACGGAATCGAATTTGGACGGCAATTCCGGAACGCATTCGGTTTTAAACGACCATCCGTGCAAATCAACATTAAGTAGGGAATTATTCACCAAATACCTGATGGCCTCGGTGAGCACAAACGGCACGCCGTCCGTTTTTGAAAACAACGCATCGACGAGCGCATCGGTATTTTTAACGGAGCCGAACCTCAGGGTCACCAATTCCCTGGTTTCGTCCTTTGAAAATGGCTTGACATGTACGGTTCTGTTGAAGCCAAGGGTTTTTAGGTCCTGGCCGAAGCTATACAGGTTATCTTCATTGGCGCCTGTTCGATAATTGCATATCAGCAAACAAGGAGTTTTTTGTTCTATAGCATTTTTAACGACATCAAAGGTTATTCGGTCTACCCATTGGAAATCATCGATAAATACGATTAATTTACGGATTTTGCATAAGGTTGTAAACAGCACCGAAAGCACGTGGATGACGCGGTCGGCCTCTTTTTCCTTTTCAATGACATCGATTTCCTCGATCTTTTCAAACCAGTCGCGCATTTCCGGAATAACCCGGCAAATGATGCCGGAAAACCCGGCAAGCCCGGCGTCGATCGACGATTTAAACTCACTTTTTATTGATGAATCAAGTGTGGCTATTTTCAGAAGAAGATCGATGATTAATTGTCGCAGAATTGAATAAGGCTGGTTGGGAGTGAACCGGTTACTTTTAGCGGATATGAAATCACATTTATTATCATCTACATGGGACTTGAATTCGCGGACTATTTCGGTCTTGCCGATTCCGGATCTGCCATATAACAAAAGGTATTTCCCTTTACCGCCGATTAGCTGTCCCAACCCGAAACACAACAGTTCTATTTCGTTTTGCCGCACCACGAACAACCGTTTTCTGTTGATCGCCGCTACGGCGTCTTTTTGACCGGCGATAAATTGTTCGTCTTTTAGGGTTTTTAATTGGTCCAAAGCGTAGGAGACATCATAATAAAAACCTTCAGCGGTCTGGTATCTTTCGAACGGCGTAGGTTTTAATCCTTTGAGCAAAATCATATTCACGAACTTCGGCACATGCCGCACCGCCGCCACTTCCCGCTTTATTGTCGCGTCTAAGAGCCCCTTTAGTGAATTTTCCTGCATGGGAAACGGAAGTTTCCCCGCCAGCATTCTGTAAAGAATAATAGCCGTGCAAAACAAATCGGTCCGTGTATCGATTTTAAATCGCGTAAAGCCCATTTGCTCAGGAGATAAAAACGGGAAAGTACCGATGATTCTTCCTTCGGGAATTTTTCGCGCCTCATCTTCGGACATGGAAAAGCCGAAATCGAGGAGTTGAACTCCTTTTTCTTCGGTAATAAAGATATTATGGGGATTGATGTCGGAGTGAATGATGCCACGACCGTGAATATATTCCAACGCATTAAGCAATTGCTTCGCAATGCGCATGGCGTCCGGTTCCGCGAAAACGTCCTTAATTTCGAATAATTGCGCGAGAGTATCGCCCCTTTCATAGGGGTACAGTATTGAAAAGGTATCGTCTTCGATGATCGTGTCGTACGGCTTTGCGATATGGGGATGATCGAGCGATGATACCACGTCCATTTCGTGGTAAAACCGTTTTTTAAGATCTATCTGATTGACGCTGTCTTCGCGTTGTTTAATTGACTTTAGAAGGAATAAAAGGGATGTTTCTTTTTGACGGACAAGGAATACGTCGCTTTCCCGGCTTTTGGATATCGGATTAAGCAGGTCGTAATTGTTTTGCAAAGTTGCCATACCGGAAACGCACCTGATAATTGAGATACTCCGACAACAATAAGCTAAATTTTATAATTGGGCAATGGACATGTCAATATCAATTTAACAAATTAAATAACATTAACTAATGAGCAATTATACGTTTATTCGACAGGTTGAATGGAACTTAAGAATAGTAACACGGGGGGGGGGGGTATAAAGAAAATGAGGCAAGGGTATATTATTTAAAAAACACCTTGGAAGGAATTTTATAATTGGTAATATTTCGCCGACACCAATCTAAAAATTTATTTTGTTCTTCAATGGAATTGCTTTTTAGTTGAACAGTGGCATGGACGAGTTGTCCTGATAGTCGATCGTCTATACTAATTATTTCCATATTTAGCACATTTTTATTCGTTGAACAAAGTCGTTTCACTTCATTAGGATACACCTTTTTACCGGCAAAATTAATCATTTTTTTAACTAGCCCCTTAAAGTAAAGATACCCATCATCGTCAAGAAATCCAAAATCACCTGTATGCAGCCAGCCTTCTACCAAAGTTTTTTGAGTTGCTCGAATATTTTTATAATACCCTTTCATGACATTTTCGCCTTTTACACAAATTTCACCGGGCAGTCCTTTTAAAACAAGGTTACCATTCTTGGAAATTATTTTTACTTCACAAAATGGACTATAGGCGCCAACGGCATTTATTTTAACTATACTATTTGTCCATGTACATACCGGAGCTGCTTCAGATAATCCATAACCTTCATGAATTTCCTTTTGGGTTTTGTTATAAAATTGCCGGAAAATTTCCTCAGACAATTTATATCCGCCGCTTCCGATACTGCTAAGATTTTGGATTTTTCCTTGAATGTTTTTAACTTTGCTTAAAAAATATAACACTATCGGAACTGAATACAAATGAGTTACCCCGGTATTAAAAATAGACCCGGCAATATTGGTCATTTGTGATAAATCGGATAATTCTTCTACATAAACCGATCCTTTTGAAATTAATGGGGCGATAACACCCCCTTGTAATGGAAACAAATGACAATATTGAGTAAATCCGCAGGATATTGTTTTATCATTTAATTTTTCAACATTAGAAATTCCCCTCGCATTCGCCAGCATATTCTCATGCGTCAGCATTACCGCCTTGGCATAGCCGTCTTCCGCAGCGGTATAAATCATGGTGCACACGTCCGACAAATCGTCCTCGCCGTCTTTCCACGGCGGGTTTCGCAGTTCGATTTCCTTGCTGAAATCGAAGGATATGGCGCTTTTTTCGATGCGAATGCATGCGGCGGGAGGCGTATCTTGCATCATCTCTTCAAGTTCCAATGGCCCGATTTTCGGGTCCATGATCACGCAAATGCGGCGCGCTTTAATGATGCCGAAATAGGAAAAAACCGTCTTGATATGGTTGGTGGCGAACAAATAAATGAACGGAGAATCGGATACGAGATTATCGGTAAGATACCGGCTGACACTGTCGATTCCAGCTATGACGGCTTCAGGGCCATATTCATTATTACGGAAAAATATTTTTCCCGGCCGTAAAAAATCGGTAAGCAGTTTCATTTTTTTACGGCGCTAATTTGGGGCTTGCGCCGTTTTTTCAATCACCCCTAAAAACTCGTTCAACGTTTTTACTTCCATGGCCGAAATGGGAAGCTCAATGTCGAGACCAAGTTCGATACGGGCGAGCAGGCCTACGAATTGCATTGAGTCGAGGCTTATTTGCTCGCGAATGGGTTTCTCAGGATCGATTTCAGCCGGGTCGCGGCCGATTTCATTTTCAATGATTTCGAATACTTTCTGTCTCAAATGTTCCCCCTTTAATATTGCTGTTGATGTAACCGGATGCCTGAGCGCATGATGTCAATCTGATGCTACGCGTGTGATTTCTCTTTCCAATGCTCTGCATATCCATCAAGTTGTTCTTTCGAATACAATCGATCGCCGAGTGAAAATACTACATTCATCGACGGATAGACATCTAGTTCTTTTAAAAACAGCCCCAGTTTTTCCCCCGATATATTTCCTCTTCCCCATGAACAGGGTAGCGCGGGATTAAGTCCAAGCATAAGTCCTTCCAATTGGCAACCATAAAACGTATTTGGGGAGGCTAAACCTATGTCGAAACCCGGGTCTAAGGAAAACGGCAACGAAGCGACTCCGCCATGATAAATAAATACATCGTCCCTAACATCCCCAAGAACCTTTACATTGACTGGCGCGGATGCGTCGCAGACTACGGTGTAAGGCTTGAAATCCGCTTCAGTAAAAAGGTGGGTGTAGGCGCTGGTGGTGAAAATGCAAATGTTCGAGGCCATGACTGCCTCGCGGTTATTGTCGGACAACGCGGTTTCACACGTCAGATATCCTTTATGTCTGTCAACAACGTCCTTGAGTGTCGGTATGCTGCGGGCGGTGAGATTGAGTTTTTTCACACGCATACCCAAATATCCCATACACGCGCTGCCGATATCACCGGACGCGCCTATGACGGCAACCGATGATTCGGCCAGATTTATATCGAATGTGCGTGCAATGGTTTCGATTGACCTCAGAATGATAGCCGCCGTCAGCGAATTGCCGGAAGTGATTTTTATGGAATACTTTTCCGATAGATCCTTCTCAATTCCCTGGAGCACGATTGAAGTGAACCCTCCCATAGCGGCCACCGTGCAGCCTTCCGCCGCCGCTATAGCGAGGGCCTTGTCGATTTTGCCGATAACGCGCTTGATTTTGATGTCCCGCATTTCCGGTAAAAACGGCGCCATTATCAGCAGAGCGTCAATGGATTGCTTTCCGTCAAAACTCAAATGCGGAAATTCTTTTACTTTGTACGGAGGAGTCCACTCGAAGAGTTTGACGAGGAATTCATCACGATATTGTTTGGAGGGCTTTAAATAGCGAATATAGGACCTGAATAAATTCAAGTCGGTAGGATGTCCGATGAATGCTGTTTTTTCGGTTCCGTTAATACCCATTTTTTAATTGAAATAATTCGTCAAGTCATTTGCATTTCAATAGGCCGGGTCCGTGGATCCAATTTTTCAGCAAACCCCGAAAAATCGGATTCATCCAACGTATGGGCGAATTGGACTCTCAGAGTTTTATCTTCCGCGTTAAATATTTTTTTTCGAGGCGCAATGGCAACGCCGCCAACCTCAAAGGCCTCGTCGAGCACGTCAACGTGATCGAAACATTCGATGAGCATTCCGCTCGGGGAAATGTCCACGATATGCACTAAAACGGTCCTGTTCGTAGCTCTAAGAACGCTGTTCTTGCCAACTGCCTTCCGCGCATGCGAACGCTGGTTATTGGTAGTAAGATACCCTGCCAAATGCTCCACATCTTCATTTGTTATTTCTTTTTGGAATAGCGCCCTCGTTTTTAAGGACGAACCCATTGAATGCACATCCGCAATGACGGAAACATCGCCAATGACCAGGCGCGCTTCAGTACAGTCATCCACGCGCGATTCGAACAATATTCCTCGTTGCGAAATGTTAATGATCCGCACGCGTAAGTCCTTGCCGTTTAATCGAATATTGTTATAGGCTTGTATGGGAGTGCGCTTAAATACGCGTTCTTCAACATGCGATGACCGATGTAATTGCGCCACAATGGATTGCACCATGTTCTCAATAGTGGTCTTCATTTTCTCTTTCAAAACCGCGCCTACGACTTCCTCAATCACTGGAATTCCAAGGTCATAATCGAGGGAATAGGCAAGTTCGATCCCTTCACTGTTGAAGTCCTCCACTTTCCATGTCCCGTTGATTTGCTCGAAATCGCCGTCGATGGACTCGAACCTCAAGCCGAAGTTGTCCGCATCGAAATAATCCTTTTCCATCCACCGCATCGGCGCATCCTCAAGGGAAACAAACCATTCCGACCTTCCTTCGCGCTCGTTGCGTTCATGCACAACGACCTTTTGTACGGTGTTCACAAGCGAAGGATAGCTATTGAAATCGGATATGACGCGCCAGGCGAATTCCTTACGCACGCCGCCCTTCAGCACCGCCCTAGTTGAAACAGATTGAAAAGCCATGGTTGCGTTCCTTGTGGTTGTATTTAAAAAAAGTGGAATGGAATCTTTCAATATACTAAAAAAATGAAACCCTCCGTCATTTTTTTTCATATAAAAATATGCATTTATTTTCTCGCTTCTACTCCACCACCGAATTTATATTCACGGTTTACATGCGTACTCCATCGGCTATCATCGGCCTGAATTTTTCCGCGTCAATTATCTTTCTCCTTTTTGTCTTTTTTGCGCCGGCGGTCGCGCAGCCCCCGCTTAAACCCGCGATTGTGATGGAAACATCTCCCTACTTTGAAAAACCCGCGGCAGGTCTTCTCCCTAAGGGTTTTGTCGAAAAACGCGATATGTGCCAAACCGATAGTTCGATCGTTGATTCCCTCGGTCAACCCTGGTTCAGAATAGCCCGCGACGGCGAACGATTTTGGCTGCTCGCGAAAAACATCCGTTTTCTCGCCGACATTCCCGGGGATTTCCTGTCCCAACAATCCCAAGGCGACGATGATAAAAAACGCCGGTCGCGGATTCTTCAAAAAAATCCTCTGTGGCCGCATCGTATTAAAATGGCGGTACGCTCAGGCCAGATATGTCTTGATATGACCGAAGAGCAGCTCATCGCGGCCTGGGGCCAACCGGTTCAAAAAGGCGCGATGTTCACCGTCGGACTGGGCGAATACGATTACCGGCTTTTCCAGGCGGCTTCGGGAAATTACCTTATTGTTACTCTGCACGGCGGACGCGTGATGGGGTGGTCCATGGAGAGGTAAAATACCGCGATCCGGCGGTATATCACAGTTCCTCGCTCATGAACGACAGCATCGAATCGGTCTTGTCGAATTCAAGCAGAAATTCCGTTTGCAGTTCCATGAGGTCGCACTCCTCCAGGGATATGGACGCTCCGCGGAAAATTCCCCAGGTACGTTCATCGGGTCGCAAGGGGTTTACCCGGCCGGAATTCCCTATTTGACCTATATGGCACAGATAATTGGCCACGCTGACGATCGCAACGAGCGCGGGATCTTGTTTTGCTTCCCATGGAATATGGTGGCAGGCGATACTTTCAACGATGATTTTGGGAAGGTTCCATTTTTCGGCAAGCCATCCGCCGATCTGGGCGTGGGTCGCGCCCGCGATTTCCTTTTCAGCGTCATCGAGCGCCACGATCCCATGCGCGGATTGTTCGATGATTGCCGCGAATTCGGCGCGCATATACTGCTTAAGAATGACCTTGCCGATGTCGTGGAGCAGACCGGCGACGAATGCCTCGCCGATCAAATTGCGCTTGAATCGTCGCGCGATCATCCGCGCCGCGCTGCCGCATGCTATCGAATGCTGCCAAAATCGCGATATGTCGAACCCCCCGTCGCTCGCGCTCCCCTTGAAAACTTCGAACACCGAAAGCGAAAGCCCCATTTCCTTGACCGTATTGAAACCCAGCACGACGATCGCCATATTGACCGTGGATATCTCCCGGGGGAACCCGTAGTATGCCGAATTGGCCAGTTTAAGTATCCGCGCCGTCAATGCCTGGTCCGTATAGATCAGACGCGCCAGCGAAGAAGCCGAGGTTTTGGGGTTGTCGACGAGTTGAATCATCTTGGTGACGACCGTGGGGAGCGTGGGAAGGCTGATGATGCTCTCGGTTATGCGTTTTATTTTTTGCGCCGTTGCATTCATTGAATACTTAAACAACCTTTTTCCTAGAAAAAATCAAGATACTCACGGTAATCCCGTAAATCGTGTTTCAGACGCTGATGTCCAAAAAAAAACCGCTGTCGGGTGATTTCCCGTTTACGGCGTCCACCTTTTTATTTCGTTTCTTTTTGCGATTTTCTTCGCCGGGGCGGCGTTGTTTCGGATCGATTTTTTTTTCCTCCGCCCTGTCTGGCTGAACCGGCCTCGCGGTCCTTTGGGCGGCCTCGCCACGCGCTATTTCCGCGTTCTGTTCCTGATTGACGACAGGCGTCCGGTGAACGTCCTGCTGATGCCGGTCCATTTGCGTCAGGTTCGAAACCGAGGCCTGAAAATTCAATCCGTTCATGGGATCGCCCTACGTAGTACTCAATATCAAGCATTGATCTTTTGCAGTAACTTCGCCCGCAGCCGCAGGATCACCTTCGAATGGATTTGGCTTACCCGCGATTCCGAAATGTTCAACACCACGCCTATTTCCTTGAGGGTCAGCTCTTCATAATGATAGAGCGCGATCACCAGTTTTTCCTTTTCGGGTAGATTGGCGATGGCGTCTTTGAGAATATTCTTTACTTCAGCGAAACTGAACTCCCTGAGCGGGTTGAGGCTCCCCGTGTCCTCGATCGTGTCGATGACGCGGATTTCCTTTGAGTCCGCGTCCCTGTCCGGCATGGCCTCTTCCAGCGATACGATAGTAGTGGGCGTGACTTCGGTAAGAATGTCCTCATACTCCTTCATGGTGATGTTGAGCGACTCGCACACTTCATCGTCGTAGGGAATGCGGCCGAGTTCGTTCTCCAATTTCGCGAAAACGCGCTGTAACTCCCTCGATTTCTGCCGCACCGACCGGGGCACCCAGTCCAACGCCCGCAACTCATCGAGAATGGCTCCCCGGATTTTATGCCCGGAGTAAGTTTCGAATTTAAAGCCCCGCTGCGGCTCGAAGGTTTCCACCGCTTTGACAAGACCCAGGATGCCGGCGCTGATAAGGTCGTCGCGGTCCACCGAGGCCGGAAGGTTGACCGCTATGCGCTGGGCGATGTATTTGACCAGGTTGGCGTATTCCAGCAGCAGCTTGTCTTTCGCTATTTTGGACCCTGTTTCCTTATACTCTTTCCATAGATTGTCGATACTTGACATATTCTATTTTCCTCGCTGTAATGACGGGAGGGAATTTTACGCTTTCACGGTTTTTTGTTTTTTCACGCTCTTCATCGCCTGTACCCTGAGCGTCGGGACGATTTCCGAACTCGCCGCCTCGGGACCCTGGGCCGACTGCACGGTATAGAGACGCTGCAGAAGACCGCCTTCCACGCTATCATTTTGATCGGTGCGCAGGTCGGTAACCAGCCCTTTTATAACGATATCGGCAACCACGAACCCCGCGGCCCAAAACAGCAGCGCGCCCGCGCCGCCTTTTATAAATGCTATGACCAGCGTGGCCGCATCGAATGGGTTGGACGGATCGATGCTCATGAAAAAACCGATGAAAAACGACCCGATACTCAACATACCCGCTATTCGTTTAATCCAATAAATCATACGAACAATAACCTCGCGAAAAAACCTTCTTTTTTCATTGCCCGTATGCCGCTGAGCATCCGGGCGCAATTACCGATACGGATCGAGAACAACGAGCGCGGGTTCTCGATCAACGCCATTTTTTGGCGTTTTATCAAAACCGAGACCTGCGTATCCGCGGGAACCATACCGATCAGGTCTAATGGTCTTCCTAGGAATTTTACAACTAGTGTGTTGAGCTTGTCAAATGTTTCCTTGCCCTCATCGGCGCCGCCGACCATGTTCAACAGCACCGATAAACGGCTGATTTTTTTTTCAAGTAGTACCTTGACCATGGCATACGCGTCGGCCAGGGACGCCGGATCGGGCGTGACCACCACGACTCCCATGTCGGCCTTTGCCGCGAATTCCGTGGTTGTCTTCCCGATACCCGCGCCGGTGTCGATAATAAGAAAATCATACTGTTGCTCCAATTGCATGAGTTTGCGCTGCAAAAGCCCCAGCCGCAGCGGATCGAGATTGGCCAACCCTTCGATTCCGGAAGCGCCGGGAACGATGTGAATGCCTCCCGGCCCCCTTGAAATAATTTCGGAAAGCCCGCATTCTTCATTTACTATATGCGACAAATTGCGCTTCGGCGCGATGCCCAGCAGCAAATGGATATTCGCCAACCCCAGATCGGCGTCGACGACGCACACTTTTTTTTTAAGGGACGACAGCGCGATTGCCAGCGATATGCTCATGGTGCTCTTCCCGACGCCGCCCTTTCCACTAGTGATCGCGATGCTTTTACAGGCGCGAGGCCGCGACGTCCCCGCGGCCGCGGCTTCGCCAAGCGGCAATCCGCCCCGGCCTTCTTGGACGCGGCCGTTCGGCGCTTTAAAGGACTGCCTCAGAATGCTCGCCTGATCGTTCACAACGATCCTTCCTTCCATAAACGGTGCATAAAGCGCACGGGTTGCGCCAGCTCGATATCGTCGGGAACGCCTTGCCCAAAAGTAAAGTAGGAAACGGGAATCGAAGCGGTGACCACGGAATTGAACACATTTCCCAATTTGCTTGTTTCATCGAATTTCGTGAAAAGGAGCCGGTTGATTCCCATCGGACGATACCGGTCGATGTTTTCCAGCAAATCCGCGTCCTTGGTCGTGGCGCTCAGCGTCAAATGCGTTTCGTCGGGATGCAGCGATTCCATAAAGAGGCGTAAATCCCGCATATGTTCGGTATTTTTCCCGCTGCGACCGGCGGTATCGATGAAAACGATGTCGTCGTTTCGGCAAGCGGCAAGCGCTTCGGTCGTTTCCTCGGGTGAAAACACCACGTGCAACCGTATGTTCATGATGTCCGCGAAAGTGCGGATTTGTTCGATCGCGGCAATGCGATACGTGTCGGCGGTAAGTATGGAAACGGATTTGTTTTTGTTGAGCCGGTAATGGGCCGCGAGTTTGGCGAGAGTCGTGGTCTTTCCGACGCCGGTGGGACCGATGAATGCGCACAGGAGCGGCCCGGATTCCTTCAATTTTATCGGACCCGAAACGGGAAAGGACGCCTGTAAAGCCTCCATGAAACGTTTATCAACCTCGTGGGGGGATACCTTATTGCCGCCCTTAACCCGGCTGAGAAGCCTTCGGGCGATATCGGGCTTGACCTCGGAGGCGATCAAACGCTCATGGAGCGCGGCCCAGGGCCCGGAAAAACCTTCAACCGTTTTTCCGTCAGCCTGAAGAACGGGGTCCAGCAGTTCCTTGATTTCCCGTATATCTTCTTTAATATCAACAACGTTGAATTTTGCCGACGCCGCGGGCGGCGTGGAAAGCGAAAAGGCGCTTTCGGCGCCTAAACCGGCCAAACCCGCAGCATTCTCTTGACATGGCGCTTGTTTGCCCGACCGTGGCCTTGTATACACGCCCGCGTCGGGCACGGGCAACGGAGGCATGGCGGGCATCATGCGTCGAGTGGGCGCTTGATCGTCGATGGCCGCCGTGACCTCGACTTCGTCGCGCCCGGTAAGAGAAAACATCTTCCGGGGAACTTTTGACGTTTTAAGAATGACGGCGTCTTCTCCAAGATCTTCCTTTATCTGAAGAAGCGCTTCTTTCATGCTTTTCGCGGTATATTTTTTAATTTTCACGATACAATCCTTTTATCCGGTGGGGCAATGATTATTCGCCTCTACTCCATGGATACCATTCCCGACGAACGTATTTCCGTACCCGGAACGATTTCGTTATATGAAAGGACGACGAGATCCGGCAAATTAGTTTCCGTCAATTTTTTCAACTGGCTCCGTATCGTGGGCGAACATATGACGATCGGTAATTCGCCCTTGGCTTTGACTTTTTCAACCTGCGCGCCGATCCTTTCCATGATCCGCCCTACCTCGCCGGGCGACAGCGCCATTCTGAACCCGGTCTCCGTTTCCTGCAAGCTCCCCTCCAGCCGCGTTTCGAGACTTGGATCGATGGTGAGCACGGGAATTGTCCCAGATTCATCCTTATACATGACGCATAGTTGCGAGGCCAGTCCGTTGCGCGCATATTCGGTAAGCACGTCGGTGTTTTTGTTTTTCGGGGCCACGTCGGCAAGGATTTCCAAAATGTGCGAAAGGTCGCGGATGGAAACACGTTCACGCAGCAGATTTTGCAGTATCTTGTGCACGTCGCCAAGCGACAGCATGCCGGGCGTGAGTTCCTCCACGACCGCCGCGTTGCTTTCTTTGACGGTTTCGAGAAGGTTCTTGACATCCTGCCTGGACAGCAATTGATGGGAATACCGTTTGACAATCTCGGTAAGATGGGTCGCCAGCACCGCGGGCAGCTCGACCACGGTATATCCGGCCATATCCGCGGCCTCTTTCTGGCTTTCGGTGATCCACAACGCGGGAAGGCCGAAAGCCGGTTCAACCGTTTCGATGCCGCGAATTTTTTTCGTCACCGTGCCAGGGTCCATGGCCAGGTATGCGCCGCTCATGAGTTCGCCTTTTCCAACGATGATCGTCCGGATTTTGAGACGGTATTCATTCGGTTTGAGCTGGATATTGTCGCGTATGCGTATGGGAGGAATAACGATGCCCAGTTCACCCGCCACTTGCCGTCTGACCATAGTAATACGGTCAAGCAGATCGCCGCCTTGCTTGCTGTCCACAAGCGGAATAAGACCATAGCCTATTTCCAGTTCCATGGGATCGACATGGAGATAATCTTCCACCTTTTCTTCCCCTTTCGCGGCCGGTTTCGGTTCAACGGCCTTGCGCTCTTCTTCCTTCCTGCGCGTATAACCGGAATAGGCCATCGCGGCCGTGCCCGCGGCGAGAAGCACGAAGGGGATTTTATTGAAACCGGGAATGAACGCGAAACACAGCATGACCGCAGAGGTGACCGCCAGCGTTTTCGGATAGGAAAAGAGCTGCGCGCTGATCTCTTCTCCCAGGTTGCTCATGGACGCGGCCCTGCTTACGAGCATGCCGGTGCCGGTCGAGATCATGAGCGCCGGTATTTGCGTTACCAGCCCGTCGCCGATGGTAAGCCGTGTAAAGGTTAAAAGGCTGTCCTGAAAACTCAATCCCTGCTGCCAAATACCGACGATAAAACCGCCGATGATATTGATGATGGTGATGATGATGGCCGCCACGGCATCACCGCGAACGAACTTTGAGGCGCCGTCCATCGCCCCATAGAAATCGGCTTCCTGCGATATTTTTTCCCGCCGACGCCTGGCCTGATCTTCATTAATGAGGCCCGAATTGAGATCGGCGTCGATCGCCATTTGCTTCCCCGGCATGGCATCGAGGGTAAACCGCGCCGCGACCTCGGCAATACGGCCCGCGCCCTTGGTAATAACGATAAATTGCACGACCATGATGATCACGAAAATGATGAACCCGACAACCGGATTCCCGGCGGTGACGAAAGTCCCGAAGACCTCCACGACATGCCCCGCGTAACCCTGGCCCAAAATAAGGCGCGTGGTCGCGATATTCAGCGACAGCCTGAAAAGGGTCACCACCAGGAGAAGGGACGGGAACACCGTGAATTCGAGCGCTTCACGATTGTACATGGTAACCAAAAGAATAATAAGCGCCAAACAAAGATCGAATGATAGGAGCATGTCCAGAAGGAACGTGGGCAATGGAATGACCATTACCAACAGCATACTCACCACACCGACAACGATAATGAGGTCCCGCTGTTTGGCTAATTGCTTGAAAAAAGGGTTTCCTAATAAGGAAGCAAGCGGATGTGCGGTTGATGCGATATTCATATCACTTCTTCGTTACGGAAAGTTTAACTTTTTTTACCGCGCCTTTAAGCATTCTATCCTTGACTATAATGGATAGCGTGTCGGTGTAGGTGGAATCCTTGCACACATAGCGATACTGCATGGGCGCAGCCGATCTGAGCGGGACTACTTTACTCGAAGAATAAAGAGTGTCCTTAAGCGCGTCGGCGCTGTCGGGATCATGGGCGAAAACGGCGATGGGCAAGGAGTCCATTGCGGCCGCGGCCCGCGTATAAAGCGCCGAAGACGATTTAAACAGCGAGTCTCCGCATTGAACGCTGTCGATGACCGGATACCGGTTGATTATGGCGATACTCAGCCGTTTCCGGGTTATCGCCTTTCTTTTATCGATTATCAGCACGCCGCACGTGTCCCTGAAGAGAGAATCCTTGCATACATAAACCGCCTGATTTCCGGAAATGTTTTTAAACCGCGCGGTGTCATTGGCGACGCCGCTGAAACTCCAACGAACCGCCGCGCTGTCGCCCGCGTCGGGATCATGGCAGTAGACCCTGATAGCCAGGGAATCATTTACGGATGCTGTTTTGACATACAGGGAGTCGGCGGTTTTAAACAGCGTGTCGGCGCACCGGACGCTGTCCAGGATGGGATAGCGATTGTTGACGTCGATCACAACCTGCCGAAGCGCGGTTCCCAAATGTTTGTCGGAAAGCAGAAAGGTAATGGTGTCGCGGTAGATCGTGTCTTTACAGAGGTAGAGCGCCGCCGTGTCGGAAACGTTTTTAAGCCGCGTGGAATCCATGGCGCGCACGGTCCAATGGATAGTGTCGGCGGAGTCGGGATCATGGCCGAACATTCGCAACCCTATGCTGTCGCGGCACGTGGCCTGGCAGCGCAGCAGCGTCCATGCGCCCTTCGCCAGCGTATCGCCTATTCGCATACTATCAATAATGGGAGGTTTGTTCGACCCGAGATATCCCTTGATGACAACGATCGATTTCGTCGCTGAGGCGCTGTCGTTATCGCGCACGATCACCGTTACCGTATCGATGATTTTAAAGGTCCCTTGTTTAACCGAATCCTTGCATACGGCGGAAGTGCAGGCCCATACCATGGTCATTTCCGCTGCCTTGGGTTTGAGCGCTGTTTGCTTGGTGTTTTTATGAATCCATTGGACGGAAATGTTATCCGTAAGGTCCGAGTCCCGCGCGAAGACGCGGAAAGTGACGCTGTCGATCGAAGACGATGCGAAGATATACGTCTGCGCGGAGCCGGCAAATACCGAGTCCTTGACCCGGATGCTATCGATGACCGGCGACCGGTTGCGATAACCCGTCGAGGCGAGATAGAGTACGCGGCCGCGATCGCCTCCCCGTCCGTCGGTAACGCTGAAGTTGATCGTGTCCATATAATTAGCGCGAGGGACGGTGTATGAAGCGGTAAAACCGTTTTCAACGAACGTTAGATGAGCATCATGAATGGGCCAGGAAGTTTTAAGCGGGTCGAAGTTTAAATCATGGGCAAAAACCCGGATAGCTGTTGACGGAAGCGTATCATACGGTTTTATCGTATCGCGTATCGTGTCTTGCGCATAATAAACCCTCTTGCTTATTTTCACGCTGTCGATAACCGGCGCGACGTTGGTTACGTTGACGCGCACGCCGTTGCTTCGATAAATTTCGCCTCCCCTGCTCACGTACACCGAATCGTAATAATTGCCGAGACTGTCCTTTTTTACCGGCATGATATCCCACAGCAATTGGACCTGGGCATCCTTGATTTTTTTTCCCGGAAGGATGGATGATTTCGGCGGATTGCCCGATCCCACATGCCACGCAAGATCGCCGTACAGCGCCGAATCGCGCATGGTGAGAAACGCCGCAATCGGCTTGCCTGAAAATGTGGCTACCGTAGCGGTTTTATCTTCAAGAGTGAGCGCCATCCCATTGCTGCCATTGTCTTTTTGCACGGGATTCTTTACACACAATAACAAGACGACAACCGCGGCCGTTACGCCGGATACACCCAATGTAAATCGCGAATGACGGAGTTTTGTGTTAATCATGCCGCTTCCTTTTTTTTAAGCCGGTACACATAGGCCAACACTTCCGCGACAGCCGCGAAAAATTCGACGGGTATATCGTCGCCCGGTTCAACCTTGTCGTACATCGCCCTTGCCAGCGGCTTGTCTTCCACAATGGGAATACCGAGTTCCATGGCCTTTTTTTTAATCTGCCCGGCCATGAGACGCTTACCTTTTGCCATGACCTTCGGCGTCTGCATCGCTTCGGGCTCATAGCGGATGGCGATGGCGATATAGGTCGGGTTGGTCACCACGACCGTGGCCTTGGGCACTTCTTGCATCATGCGGCGGCGGGCCATTTCACGCTGGAGCGAACGGACGCGCGATTTTATCTGCGGATCGCCGTCCATTTGTTTTCGTTCTTCCTTCACTTCTTGTTTTGTCATTTTCAACTGTTTTTCGTATTCGTATCGTTGATAGAAAAAATCGATGATCGAAATGATAAGCAGCGCCAGCGCGACGCGCAGAACGATTTTGAAGGATACCATGAGTATAAATACCCAAATGCCGCCCGGCGACGCGTCCCAAAGGCCGAGAAATTTTCCGAACTCGCCCTTGATGGTAAAAAATGCGATCGCGCCGATAAGCAGCAGCTTGGCGATGTCCTTGACCATTTCAACAATCGACCGCAACGAAAGGAGCCGCTTGGCCCCGCTGAGAAGGTTGAGCTTCTCCAATTTTGGAGCGAGCGGCTGAAGCGTAAACATGAATCCCACTTGTAACAGATTCGCCGCGATTCCCACGATCATGATGGCCGCGCACACGGGAAGACAGATATAAAAAATGAAAACCAGCGATTGGGTCGTCAATTCCGCTACAAATGAAATGTCCGCATGAGGATGGGAAATAAGTCCCAACATCGACCGCATGAACCCGGAAAGTTGACGAAACATCCACGGCGCGAACCAATACAACATCATGACGCCGGTCAACAGCACGAGCGTGGAATTAATTTCCGCGCTTTTTGCCACGTTGCCCTTTTCCCTGGCTTCCTGCCTGCGCTTGTCGGTGGGGGCTTCGGTCCGTTCTTCAAATGATTCTTCGGCCATATTATTGGTTTATTGGTTTATTGGTTTATTGGTTTATTGGTTAATGGGTTTATGGGTAGAGACGCAACGACGTTACGTCTGTACCCCTCCTTGCAATCAAGCCATCATATACAATAGCCGCCAGATGTCCTGCATCATCAAATCTATCATTTTTTTGAACATGGTCGCCAAACCCGGCAAAGCGATGATCGCGACACCCAGCGCAATAACGATATTCAACGGAATTCCCACAAAAAAAACATTGATCTGCGGAACGGTTCGGGCCACGACCGCAAGAGCGACCTGGGTTATAAGGAGCGTCACGAAAATGGGCGCTGAGAATTTAAGGCCTAAAACAAACACATTGCCCACCGCATTGATTAAAAACGAAGTCAGCTTGCCCGCGGGTATGTGCACGCCCAGAAGGGGTATGACCTCAAAGGATTTTTGAATCGCTAAGAGCAAAAAATAGTGGCCGTTGAACAGAAAAAACATTATGGTGAAAATAAGAACGTTGAATTGTCCGAAAATACTCACGGACGTATCGGAAAACGGATCGATGAGTTCCACGAAACTGAAACCGGTCAATACGTCCACCAGATATCCCGCGAATTGGACTGTTGAAAACAGCAGAGAAGCCACGAACCCTATAATCATTCCAACGAACAATTCCTTAATAAACATGAATACGAATAATCCGGTCGTGGCGGCGGTTACGGGCGCGGTATGCTGCATAATGGCCGGATAAAGAATGATGCTGAGAAAAAACGCCAGTCCCGCCTTGAGTTGCAGGGGAATATTTTGCGAGCCGAATACCGGCAACAGCGCGATCATCGTCACCGTACGCACGAATATCAATAAAAACGCCTGTATTTGGTTTGCAGTAATCGCCGTGATATCCATGATTAATGTATAACCGTTGGAATCATGTTGAAAAGATTAATGGTATAATCCATGAGTTTTATCGTCATCCAGGGCATGAGCGCGAAGAACACGCCAACGACCGCCAGTATTTTCGGGATAAAAGTCAAGGTCATTTCGTGGATCTGCGTCACGGCCTGAATGATTCCGATAAAAAGGCCTACCACGAGTCCGACAATGAGCAAGGGCCCGGAGATAACGAGGGTTATCCACAACGCTTGTTTTCCAATGTCAATTGCGAAAGTAGGGTCCATCGCGACGCTCCCGGTTATTGAAATGACGCCACCAATTGTTTGACGATAAGGGTCCATCCATCCACAAGAACGAATAAAATTATTTTAAAAGGCATGGATATCAGGACGGGCGGAAGCATCATCATTCCCATGGACATGAGAATGCTTGCCACGATCATGTCGATGACTAAAAAAGGTATGTAAAGTATAAATCCGATGATGAACGCCGTTTTAAGCTCACTGGTCACGAAGGCCGACAGCACCACGTGAAAGGGAAGATCATTGACGTTTCTAGGCGGCGGCATTTTTGCCAGGCGAACGAACAGGGCGACATCCTTTTCATTCACTTGCCTCAGCATGAAATTGCGCACCGGCTCGCTTGCATTATTCAAAGCTTTTTTCCAGTCGATTTCCTGCGCCATGTAGGGTTGCAAGGCCTTGTCGTTGATTTGCGTAAATACCGGCATCATGATGAACACGGTAAGAAACAGCGACAACCCCACCAATATTTGATCCGGAGGCATGGTTTGCGTTCCGATTGCCCGGCGTAAAAACGACATGACGATAATGATGCGAACAAACGACGTCATCATGATAAGAATCGACGGCGCCAAAGCCAACACGGTAATAAGGAAAAGTATTTGCAGGGTCACCGCCACGTCGGCCGGTTTTTTGGTATCGGTTATGCTGATGGACAGTTTGGGAAGGACCTGGGCGCAGAGCGAGGAAGCCGAAAGCGCGAGACCAAGCAACGCAGGACCAAGATACTTTACGGATAAAAAACCGCTAAAGTTTTTCATTGATTTTGTCGATATCGATAATGGAGAGGTGTCACGCATAGATTGTTGAAATAAAAAATTATGAATTTTTCTTCATCTTTCCCATGAATGAATTAAAAACATCCTTGAATTGCGAAATTGATACGACGCCCTTTGACGAGGCGATTAATTCGACGGCCTTGTCGCCTTCCACTTTATCCAAAACCGAAATGCTGTTCTGGGTCTGCGCGAGCAAATAGACCCTGTCCATGACCCGCACGAGCATGATCGCCCTGTTGGGTCCAAGCGGTAATACTTCGAGGGTGTCCATGGACCCACCGCCGATTTTAGACCTGCCGGCCAACCCCAGGCGTTTAATTCCCCAGGAAACGGCGAATATCGCACCAATAACCAGCAGCAAGTAAAAACCGATACGCGCCGTGACCCAACCGACGTTTTCCTGCTTGCCGGAAGCCGCGGCGGTCTGCCCGGAATCAACGGTCAAGGCCCCTCCGGGCTCTGAAACAGCCCGCCTTACTTTTTCAATATCGAATTTACCCACGCCGTTATTCGGCTGTGCGTTTATCGAAAATGACAATGCGAAACTCAATCCTATCAACATGGCAAGCGCGGTCTTCAAACCAATCACGGCGATTCCCTTCACGGTGTTCTCCGATTCGTTGCATAGGCGCACGGCGACGCGCCCATACGATTTATTTAAGGCTTTTTATTCTGTCTTCCGCCGATACCAACGAAACGATGCGGATGCCGAAGTTTTCGTCCACAACAACCACCTCGCCCTTGGCGACGACCTTTTCATTCACCAGTAAATCGACGGGCTCGCCTGCCATTCTGTCAAGTTCAACGATGGACCCCGGCGAAAGCTCCAAAATCCGTTTTATGGATAAATTCGCCCTGCCCAGCTCAATATACACATCAAGATCCACATCGAGCAGCATGTCGATATTTTCATGCGACGAGCTGGTACGTATCGAGTCCCCGCTTATCGAGGTTTCAACGAATGAACCGCCCGGACCGCTCTCACCCTCTCCGTCAAGACCCCCCAAAGCGCCGGTTTCCCCGCCTTCCGCTTGTCCGGACCCGCCGCCGATTTTTTGCATCAATTGCCCTGAAAGTTCATCGGGAATGAGCAGAAGCATCCGATACGACCCCGCTTCTCCAAGATTGCCGTTGAAATGTACGCTGTCCGATGCGTCAATTTGAAAAGCCGGGGCCGCGAAATCGAATTCTGCGGCCGAAATCGTATCCACACTGACTTGTTCTCCGAATTTTCCGCCCAGCGCGGTGGCGTAGGCGCCCATTATTTGACCGAAAAGTTCCACGACCGCGTCCCTGTGATCCTCGGTATATGCGGCCGTTCCATCGCCCATCATCATTAAATCGGAAACATGGGCAACGTCTTTTTTTGCGATAATGAAACGCAGAGAGCCGCTTAGTCCGGACCTGAACGGAACCGTTACCGCCAGCATCGGCGCTTCAATGAATTGCTTGGCCTTCGCCATATCGGTCTTTTCGCACGAAACTGTTTCGAAAGTCACGGTTTTATTGAGAATGGTCGAGACTACCGACCCCGCCTGTTCGTCGAAAAGTTCGACGGCCTTCCCCAAGGCTTCATAGTTTTTCGCGCCGGTCTCGGACACGGGCGGCTCGCCGCCCATCCCAAGGATGTCTTTTTGCCCTAACAAGCTGTCAATTTGTTCCTGAGAGAGAATTTCACTCATGGCTCCCCGGTACCTCCTTTTCAATGATCCGAGTTACCTTGAAGGCCTTTTTCCTGCCCACAAGGCCGGATTTCGCGGCCATCTTCGTCCTGCCGCCCACTTGAACGGATAACTCGCTGTCGTGAGGTTTGTCCAGTGCCAAAATATCGCCGCGCTGCAGCTGGAGAAGATCCCTTATTGTCAATTTAGTCTGTCCGATAACCACCGATACCGGAAGGTCGATCGAATTGATTTCATGCTCCAGGATCGACCTGGTTTCGGTGGTATTGGTGTTCTGGGCGGCCCAGGTGGCGCCGGAAAGGTTATTGATGACGCTTTCAAGCAGCATAAAGGGAAAACACAAACTCATAAGCCCCGAGGCATTCTGCATGCGAACCTCCAGGGAAATGAGAATGATCGTTTCACCGGGAGGAGCGATTTGTACGAATTGCGGATTTGTTTCGTACGTATCGATTTTAGGACTGAAAATACCCACATGCTCCCACACGGTTTTCAGGTCGGCCAATCCGCGTTCAACAATACGATGAATGACATTTTGTTCGATAAGCGTCAATTCGCGGTTTTGTTCCGAGGGTTTTCCCTGACCGCCAAAAAGCCTGTCGATGATGAAAAACACCAGCGATGGATTGATTTCCAATATGGCGCTGCCTTCCAGCGGCTCCATTTTAAAAACGTAGATGCAGCTCGGATTGGATATCGACATGACAAACTCGGAATACGTAAGCTGATCGACGCTTACCAACTCAATTTCGACGAAAGTGCGTAAAAAGTTGGTAAGCGTTGTTGAAAATTGACGCGCATATCCTTCATGAAGATTCTGCAGGGTACGCATCTGATCTTTCGATACCCTGTCCGGCCTCCTGAAATCATAGAGCGACAGCGACTTTTCCGATTCCGCCTGCACGGCGGAACCGTGCGCGTCGGGCGAGGAAATCGCTCCTCCCGAAGAATCGGATTCGCCCCCCGCCGAAACCGCCGACAAGAGCGCGTCAACTTCTTCCTGCGATAAAATGTCGCTCACGGAACCGGCCTTCCACGAATGCTACTGGATAATGAATTGGTCCAGCAGGACGTTGATCACTTCCACCCTCGGCATGCTGGCGTTTATTTTACGTAACAAATTTTTCAGAATCTTTTCCTTTGCATTGGGTTCGTTGAGTTCAACCAGCGTCATTTCCGAAACGATATCGATCAGCTCATTTTTGACACGCGGAGAAATTTTCTTCATTTCCTTAACGAACTCCTCGCCTTTACCGGCTGGAAATTCCAACCGCACTACCACCTTGAGCAGCCGTTCCCCGTTGGTTCCGGCGATGTTGACAATGACGTCGATCGGGTCCCCTATTTCGCCCATTTCCCCGGATTTCGATTCCTTCATCTGCAAGGAATCCGCTTTCGCTTGCGATTCCTTTTCCACGGAGCTTTTCGGTTTGGTAATCTGGATAAGCACGACGGCGAAAATGACGTTGAAAATCACCGCCCCCGCGAGGATTGCCGGAAAAAGGATTTTCGATGCAGTGGCGGGTTTCGCCGGTTTCTTTTCCTGGCCGGCCTCCGGCGCCTTTTCCTTGCCTTTTTCTTTTTCGTTCATCGAAGGGTCCTTTCAAAATCTCCAACCCCGATATGTTCGCCTTTACTCTTTTTTATCCGCCACGACGCGGATTGATTGATTGCAAAATCTTTTGTATTCAATCACTTGCTTTACAATATCATCAACGGAGTTTTTAACCATGAGTTTTTTCCCATTGGTAAGCGTCACGACCGTGTCGGGCGTAGCTTCCAGCGTTTCAATAAAATCCGCGTTCAGCACGAATTCTTCCTTATTCAATCGGTGGAGGCGGACCATGATAACTCCTTGCATAACCTGCCGTTAAAGTAACTGTATCATCCCGGCCTCAACGCGTCAATGGTTAAATAATTGACAAACAAATAGTTACTCCTGGTCATGATCGTACGATCATTCCCCGCCTCCCCTCACGCGAAAGCGGGGAAAAACAGTTTTCGGTTTACCGTACGAGTTGCACAAGTTCCTGCAACAACGTGTCGCTCATGGTAATAACCCGCGCGTTGGCCTGATACCCGCGCTGAGTGGTGATCATATTGGTAAACTCCGTGGCCAATTCTACGTTCGACATTTCCAGGGCGCCCGGTTTTATCTTGGTCGTCGTGCCCACGCCGGGCTGCAACATCACCGCTTCGCCGGAATTGTTGGACTTGGCGAACATGCTGTCGCTTTGTTTGAGCAATCCCGCGGGATTATTGAATTCCGCGAGAAAAATCTTCGCGATGTCCTTGGACACTCCGTTCGTGTAAAGTCCTTTTATCTCTCCGTATTCATCGATGGAAACCTCCTGGAGTTTGCCCATGGGATAACCATCCTGGCTGCGCGCGGCGGTCGTGGTATCGGACCTGAATTGGGTGATTCCGCTGAAGGATCCGGGAGAACCCACGTTTAAATTCACCGATACCTCATTGGACCCGTTCATGGGATCGAACCTGAACGCCGTCGATCCATCGTCGAAGGTCCACGACGACGGCGAGCCGTCCTGCCCGAATGTAATGCGCCCGGTGTTTCCACCGACAGTCGATTCGCCGCCCTCCATCGTGATCTGCCACAGCCACTCATTGGGAATTCCCGAATGGGTGAAGGTCGTAGTCATCGTGTGTGCCGCGCCCGACTCGTCGTAAACGACAATGGAGGTGGAATGACTGGTCGTATCGCGCGCCGCTTGTATTTCAGTAACGCTCAGGTTGGCGTTGAACCGCGTCGGCGTGATGGCGTTTTGGTTGGAATTGTCCGCTGAAATCGAAATGTTCTGCAAGCCGAACGCTTTTTCCCTTTGCCCGCGTATGACGATCGAGCCGTCGGGCATGCGGTCGTCGGGAGAATCCGCGTTGTCCATACTCACCGAAAGATTGTTCTGGGGCGTGCCGTCGTATTGCGGGAGATTGAACGTGGTTTGTATCCCATTAAGCAAGTCCTGGAGCGTGGTGGCAGCCGTGTAAGGCACCTGGACCGTTTGTATCGTTTTTCCCCCTACCGCGCCGTTAATGCTGATGGTGTCGCCGGCCTCCAAACCAAGCGTATTGCCCGAAGCGTCGAAAAGGTCCGCCAGAGCATCCGTGGCCATGGCGGGCGCCCGCATGGTATCCGACGACGTGCCGGTCGCCGCGGTTGTCGGAATCGACGGACCCCACGAAAAAGCGTTGGCGACATAGGAGTTGGATCCGGGCCTGCTGCTGGTAATCTGGAGATTGTTGACCGCGGTCCCGTTTGAGGTATTCACGGTGATGCTGCCGTCGGCATTAACCGCCGAAACGGTGTTTTGCTGGTCAATCCCCCGTACGACCGTCTCTATTGCGTTACGCAGCGCCGTCATGGAGTTGTTATTGGCGCCCACCGTAAGCGTTTGCGTAAATTCCGTTCCCGTGGGATTGTATCCTCTTATTGTCAACACATCCCCGGGCGTGATGCCCAAGCTGTTCCCGTTGCTGTCGTAAAGCGCCGTCAAGGTATCGGCGCCCGCGGCGGCCGCTAAAAACCGGTCCGTGTTTACCACCGTGCCAAGGCCCGCGGAATCGGAATCGAGGTTGCACCCGTAGGTTACCTCCGTCGATGCCTTCGCGGGCGCCTTCTCCCCAAAAGGAATCCTGATGTCGCCTATCCTGCTTCCCACGGGAAAAGACCCATCGGGCGCGGCTGTCATTCCCTGTAACGTATAGCCGTTCGTGGGGCTCACCAGGCGGCCGGTGGAATCAAACTGCAACCCGCCGTTTCTGCTGTAAAAGGTCCCCGTTCCATTGGAATAGGCGAAATAAGCCTGTCCCTCGAGGGCCAGATCCGTTATTTGGCCGGTCGATTGTAAATTTCCTTGAGTCAATATCGTATCGATCGAACCTACCGACGATCCGAGGCCCACCTGCATGGGATTGGTGCCGCCGGCCGCACCCGGAGGACGCGATGGCCCTTTGAGCAGTTGCGCCATCGATTCCTTGAACGTTACGCGCCCGGCCTTGAAGCCCACGGTATTGACGTTGGCGATATTATTGCCCGTAACGTCCATGGCGACCTGTTCCGACCGTAACCCGCTGATGCCGTCATAAAGCGACCTAATCATATTTTCCTCCCCATGCTATTGATGAATACTTACGATTGCGATGAAATATCAATGATTCTCGAAAGCGAAACAGTCTGTCCATTCATGCGTAACTGCGTCACCCCGTCCGATGATGCGCCGATACCGTCAACGATACCTTCGCTAAAGGAATACAACGAAGGGTTCGTGGCGGAACCGTCGATCTTCACCGAGTATGTTCCCGGGTCCGCGTAAGCGCCCGTGTTTGTTTCCCCGTTCCATAAAAAAGTGGCGGTCCCGGTTGCATCGGCCGTGCCCTTCAGCCGCGCTACGATAACGCCCTGAGCGTCGGCGATGTTTATGCCGACGAGTGAAGATTTCGAGGCGTTAACTTTGATTTGCACGGTTTCCATGTTCTTGCCCCCGAAGGTAATCGTCGGTTGCGATACCCGAACCTTTTTGCCGAGCAATTCGATAGCCGCGCTTGGAGAAATCGACCCGAAATTCGACGTTTGATCGTCGGGCGCCACGTCCATGACATTAGCAACAGTCAATTCCTTTCCTCCGACTTCAAGTTTTGCGCCATTGCTGGAAAATTGTACGCCCTGTACCGTATCTTCCACGAAAGCGTATAAACTAGGGTCCTTGTCCTGCCCGGCTATGGTGATCGCATACGTTCCCGCCGGCGCGTAGCTTCCGGCGTCGGTCGTGCCGTCCCAGGTCACCGTTGACGAGTTTTGGGCGTCCTTTCCGGAGGTTTGCAGCGTTTTTAGAATATTTCCCTTATCGTCCAATATTTCCACCTGCGCGCCGTCATTGTTGCCGAGATGCACCCGTATGTCTTCGGTTTGTCCGGCGGCGCCCGACCAATCGACGTTGTCTTGTTTAACCGTCACTTTTTTTCCGATGAGCGATACGGACGTGGCGTTGACCATGGATTGCGCGCTGCTCTGCTGGGCGCTTACCGACCCCTTGAATGAAGCGCTCATGTCATTAATGGACTTCTGCATGCTATTGCTCGATTGTATCGATTCCATCTGCGCCATCTGCGTCATCATCGCCTGGTTATCCATCGGACTCAACGGGTCTTGATACTGTAATTCCGTCATAAGCAATTTTAAAAAATCGTCGCTGGTAAGATCCTTTGATTTGGCGGTAACCGGATTGTCGGACGCTGTAGAGTTCGCTACGCTGGTTGACGGATCAACCGAAGTGCCGTCGGAATTGACCGAAGCGCTCACCGTAGCCGGCGCGGACGATGATGATTGATTAAGTCCGCTTATCGTATTTACATTAACTGAAAACGGCGTTGACATAGTGTCTCCTTGTTCGCGTTACGCGAAAAATTCAATCGTATTTGAACCGTACCTGCGGCCGGTTTCACGGCCCATCGATAGGTCGTCGGTCGGTTGCGGGTTCGGCGCGGCCCGCCGCTCACCGCTCCCTTCCTGAATGTTTGCCCGCGCCATATCCGCCATGTCGCGAGTCTGGTCCCGCTCGCCGCCCCCGACATCGACGTCGAATGCGCCTGTTTGTAAATTATGCTGCGCGAGGGAATCCTTCAGCGACTGCATATTGTTCTCGATGATATGCTTGACTTGCTGGTTTTCAACATAGATTTTGCCCATGACCACGTCCCCATCCAGCGTCAATTTCACCCGCATTTCCCCGAGCGACTCGGGCCGCAGGAGCAGGCGTATTTCCGTCACCCCCGTTTTTACGGCGATCTGCACCTTATCGGAAAGCTGACCCACAACCGATTCTTCCAGCGTCTTGCTCGTAGTCAAACCGCGAACATCGCTACCCGCCATAAAGGCGTCCGCGTTTTTCACGATTCCGGCGTCGACCATCGCGCCGGCGGCTTTCCCATCGTGGTTTGCCGCCGCTACGGATAGGTCTTTGGCAAACAACGCTTTCAGTGAATCCGGCGCATTTATTTTTTCCGCTCCCTGCGCGGCGTTTTTATTCTCGCCTTCCGTTTTGTCTATCTTAAGGAGCGTACGTAACACTTTTGCGTCAAATGGTCCGGCGGCTCCTTTATTGTCGGAATCGGCAATAACCCGGGCGGTCGCGTCGGTCTGCTGCGCGTTGACGACGATAACGGCGGCAATTTTACTTACAAGAACCGATTTTTCCGGCGTTGAAGCGCCTGTCTGCAAGGAGGCCGCTAAATTTTTCAACAGCGTTTCAACCGTTTTTTCCTTTGAGGCAATGCCGTTTCCAAGCGCCTGTTTGACCTGTGACGGCGGCATCGAAACAAGCGCGGGTTCCATTGCCGTGATGATATTTCCCGGCGCCGCGGAATTGTTTTTAAGCGCCAACAAGTTTGATATATCGCCCGAAATACCGGCTGATGCAAGCGCCATTTCAATATGGAACGTCTCTACCCTAAGGATTTGTTCAATCGAAAGCGCCTGCGCCGGTTCCAAAACAGCGTCGTTTATGGTTATCGGCTGATTCGTTTGAACCGCCTCGTTGAGCAGACTATTGATGCCTTTTAAAGCAACCAGGATTTCCGCGATCTGCTCTTTTACCGCCTCCGAAGGATTGTTCAAATTGACATTTTGCAATCCCTGAGGAACCGTCAATTTGAGCGTTTGGGAGATCGCCACGAGGGCGTTTTGAATAATTTCCGATGCGTTTAGCGGTGTTTCAGGCGTCATACCGTCGCTCAACACGGACTTCCCATTCAACAAGGAAAGACCCAACAATGCAAAATCGTCGATGCTCCCCGCCGCTCCCGAGGCGGCCTGTAGCGCATTCGCCAAAGCCTGAACGTCGGGGGATGCGATTTCCGATTCGCCGGTCTTGCTTGACTGCGCACGTTTGTTGGCCTTGATAACGGCTTCCACTATTTTTTTAAACGATTCGGCGCGATTTTCCGCCGCGCCGATCGGGGAATTGCTTGAATCGGCGCCGTCTTTTTTAGAAACCGCGGAGGGGCATCCCCCGCCCGGACCGTCGGGAAGGCGCTTGTTCTTTGCTTCCGGACCCGTAACTGTTTCCCGAACCACGGTTATCAGGCGCGCTATATTCGTTTCCGGTTTCATTGTTCCACCTTCTTCGTTTTTACTTGATGGTTTTCCCGATTTTAGTGCTGATCCGCGCGGCCTTTTCCGGGGACAGTATCGACAGAATTTTTGCCTTCTGACGATCATCGCCCATCAAAGCAAGAATTTGTATCACTAATTGATCGTCAAGGGTCTCCAGTATTCTCGCGGCTTCCTCGGGACGCATCGCACCATATACTTTCGCCAATTGTTTGATACGTTTTTTTTCAAGCGTGTCGCTTTGACCCACCAGTTTTTCCAGTTTCTTTCGTTCCTCCATTAATTCACCGCGCGTTTTTTCAAGTTCCTGCTGCACCATAAGCACTCGTTCCTGTTGTTCGGCGAATCGCTTTTTTTCCGCGATAAGATCGGCTTTTTCCTGTTCAACCGCCAAAAACGTTTGCGATTGAACCGCCGATAAAGAATCCTTGCGGGCGCTCTGCCTCATGAACTTGAGCTGCTTCTCGTCTTTTTTTTCCTTGGCGGGTTGATTAAATTCAATGCGGGCGTTTCCGGTGGCAAAAAGCATGAGCATATACATTACCGGAAAAGAAAACGCCACTGTAGCGGCGATAATGATAAGTTGTTTAAGCGTTAGTTTCATTGCACTGTCCCTTCACTCCCCGCTTCAATAAAATTCACACGACGGAGTTTGCCCCAGGGTAGGAAAGCAACTCCTGTGCCATTATAGCTTTATTATTTTATAATTAGTTCTATCGTATTGAAATAGAATGACGTTAATGCGGCTATCCGATATTTTTTTCAGGATGATGAGCGCCGTTTCCGCCGTTTTTCATTTTCCGGAAGGAACGAACTACACGGGCGAGAGGAAATTTCTACCTAGTAGCTCTATCTGATATCCAAGCACTTTGCATGGATAACCGAGATGGGCGGTCAGGTGTTTTCTCAAGCGCCATAGGGATGCTTTGAGGGGTCCCAGGCGCGGAGGAAATACCTGACGGCCCATCCCTCTCGTCGGGTTAGCAATAATGCGATTCTAATTTGACACGTATATGCCGCTCCAACTATATTTGATACTGTATGTCAAGGATTGGTCGTATCTCGTTACCATACATACTAAATTAAAGGAGTCCCGCCATGGCGAAGTTCCTTGAAACGTTTTTAAGCAAATTGCTCGATTTTTTAAATTTCGGCCGACTCATCACCATCGTGGTTCCCGGAGTCATTCTATCCTTTTGCGTCATCATGTTCACCGGACAATTGCTTTTTCCCGAAAAAGTAATCGCCCCTAAGGAAAAATCCGTTGCCGTGAAAGCGGATAAAGGCAACCCGGCTAAGTCCGGTGATCAGGCCGTTGCTCCCGACACCGCCGCCAAACCGGATGAAGGAATCCTGTTTCAGAAGCAATTGTCAAAAGACTTCAATCTGGTCACGCAACATCTTTGGATCGTAGTTTTTTTCACGATAATTCTGGGAATCCTTGTTTACGAAATGGCATATGGCCTGCTCTCCATCTTTCCCTTGCGCGTGCCGGGCATTAAGAATAATTTGGAAGACCTGAAAAATTGCGCGCTTTCGAGGTACGATAATGCGGCGGACGCTGAGCCGACGGCGGTCAATAAATTCAAACCAAACGGAAAAGATAAAGTCTATTTGGAGTATTTCGCCCCGTTTCTCAAGGAAAAATTCTCCGGAGACGAGAATTATTATAACTTTCTTATCATGGAATATTACCGTTTCGTGGAGTTTTCCGTTGTCATGCCGCTCTGCGCCATTGCGTCGACGCTGGTGGCGATTTCATATTGGGTGCTGTTCTGCCTTCGAAACGGATGCTGCCCGTACGGCTGCGAGCTCGTGCTCATTTTCATCGCAATGCTGGTTCTTCCGGCGCTCTTTATCGTGTTTGTGTCCAATAAAGTATGGCTATTCTATCAAAAATCCCAATACGACCTTATTCTGGGTGTAAGCGATTTGATGTCGAAGGGATTGACGTTGAAATAAAAAGGGGATTATCTGAAAACCTGAACCGCTGATTTTAATGAATCACGGTTCAGACTTTTTTTTTCGCGTAATCCGTTAATCAGTGTCAATCAGCGGTTCAGACAGTTTCTTCAGTAAACGAACTTCATCGACTGGGTCAAATATCACTCGGTTCAATAAGAACCGATCCAGGCGTTTTAATATCCGCAATAACAATTTGTTCTCCAACAAGTTCTATCATGATGTTGGTTGTCGGATGCACATAGCGAAAAGACAGATCCGAGCTTTTCGTAAAACCGCACTGTTCCAGGACATTGGCAATTTTTTGTAACTCCGCGAAACGAAATCAATATCATTCGATCCGGGCATTCGCATCCAATATGCCGCGGATTGCCCACCCACAATAATGCATGACAAGCCATATTTCTTTAAGATGGAAGAAAATACGATTGACATGGAGAAATGAAGGGATTCCGGGTCTTTGCGGAATTTTTCATCCAGCTTAGATAGCGCTAAGGTGAGGCTTTCTTGAAGATTGTCGATCACGGGCGACTTTCTCCGCGGCGCGCCGGGATTCCTCAACGGTTGATCTCATTTGATGGCGTTTTTTAAAGCCCGAAAGAAGAATAGGAAGCGCTTTTTCCTTGGCTTTTTTAATTGAAATGCGTCGTAATTTCATACGTTATTTCCATTGGTTACAATTGTCATGAATATACACTAAATTCATTGTTCCGACAACAAATAAACACGAGTGAAGAAATATTTACTTAAGATAAATTCTTATCGTTTACATTGTCGATCCTGATCTCATCCGAACAAAGTATGTCCCAAATGACAATTTCGTAATATCGAAAACAATTTCCTTGTTTCCTGTTTTTTCATCGACACACCTCCCCGATAAAACAAATCAATCTGGAATTAGGAATCATAAGACAAAACACACTACAATTTTCCAATTTTCAATTTGTAATATTCAGTGTCAATTTACTGATAATATAGATCTTCCGCTATTAATCTTATTATTTTTTATTCCTTCACTCCCCTTCGTCAAATATTTTTACAACCCCGTATTCGCCGTCATACCCGGCTGATATTTTCAACTGTCCGGCCCGAACCCGCCTGATCCCCTCGGCAATGCGATCACCGGCAACGCTTTGTATATCCTTTATCGGAGTTTGACGAAGTATAATCAGTTCGGGCCCCAGGGTTTCAACCATGTTCTCCAACGGTATGTTTACTTTTTTACTTGTTGACGATGAACCGACGCACGAGCCTATCGCCTGAGCAAGGGGAACGATCCGTTCGAATTTCCGGGCGTTAGGCAAAACGAACCCCTCCGGCCGGTCGGCAAGGTCCTCCACCCGGTGCAGAACCCCAACGGTGATCTTCCCTCCGCACACCGGGCATATTCCCGACGCCGCGATGGTCTTGCCGGGCTCCCATTGAACTTTGCACACGCGGTGGCCGTCAAAATGGTATTTACCCTCCTCGGGAAAAAACTCAATAGTGCCGGAAAAGGATTTGCGATCATTGGCCGATAGCGCCCTATAAATAGCCTCGTAAGAAAGGTCCGTTGAAAACACATTCGCCTCCCTCGCCAGATTTGCGGGGGAATGCGCGTCGGAATTGGAAACGAGCGCGAACCTGTCAAGCGCCGAAAGGCGCCAATTCATGGGCGGATCGGAGGAAAGCCCCGTTTCCAATGCGTAAATGTGGGGCGTAAGGTCTTCGAAACACTCCTCGATGTCATCGAACCCGGATTTGGAGCCGAACACCGAGAAATGCGGCGTCCAGATGTGCGCGGGAATAAACAGCGCCTTGGGGCAGGCCTGGAGGGTCATGTCGAGGAGGTTCTTGCTGTCCAGCCCCAAAATGGGCCTGCCGTCGGAATGCAGGTTGCCGACGGCTTCGAGCCGCTTGCTCAGACGCTGGGCGCTTTGAAGATCGGGAAGAAGGATAAGGTTGTGCACCTTCCGCGTCCGGCCGTTCTTTTTGTAAATCGAACTGATTTCACCCGAAATAATGAATGTAACCCGACCGGCGGGCCCGGTTTTCTCCTTGAGGGCGGTTTTTAAACCATAGAGGCCGTCTTCGTGCGGAGTCAGTTTTTCCTTCAATTCCTCGCGCCACCCGGCATGGGTAAAATCGCCGGTCCCCACGAGATCAACGCCTTTTCGCCGCGCCCAAAGCTCCAATTGCTCCGGACAACAGTTTTTGCTCGTGGCCCGGGAAAACCGGGAATGGATATGGAAATCGGCGATGAAGTTCATGGGTCAGTAGGGAAGAAAATTCGGATTTTTAGGCATTGACAGAAGCGTTTCCGTCACGAGGTTCGCCGCGTTTTCGATGTCCGCTATCGAACACATTTCCACGGGAGTGTGCATATACCGGGTTGGAATGGAAACCAACGACGCCGCGACCCCGCAACGATTGATTTGGAGCACGTCGGCGTCGGTTGAACTCGCGCCCGGCTCAGCGGACCATTGCACGGGGATCTTGTTTTTCTCGGCCGCCCGTTCGAACATGTTTCCCAGCGGTATATTGATGTTCGCTCCACGGTGAAGAATTGGGCCATGGCCCAATTTGATGTTGCCGAACACTTTTTTATCGTCGCCGGGAACGTCGGTCGCGAATCCCACGTCAACGGCTATGCCGGCGTGAGGTTCAATGCCGAAACAAGAGGTCCTCGCGCCCCGCGAGCCTATTTCCTCCTGTACGGTGGAAACGCCGTATACCGCTATGTTAAGATATTTCTTTTTCTTGCTGAGCATCCGCATCACCTCGGATACCACGAACGCGCCGACTTTATCGTCCCATGCCTTGGAGGTGACGAAATCATGCAACAGCGGCATGAAATTCGAAAGGATGCACGCGGGCGTACCGACTTTTATATACTTCGCGGTCTCTTCTTTACTTTTCGAACCGATGTCGATCATGAGGTCTTTCACCTCGATTATCTTTTTCCGGTCTTCCTTTTCCACCATGTGAATCGGTTTTTTGCCGATGACCCCGCAAATATGCTCTTTCGTCAGGAATTTTACGTGCATCCCCGGCAGCACGCTCACATCAACGCCGCCTATCGCGGCAAAGTGAATGAAGCCTTCCTCGGTTATGTGCGTTACCATAAAGCCGATTTCATCGCAATGTCCCGCAAGCATGACACGAGTCGGGGCTTTTTTATTGATGTGGGCGATCATGTTGCCATGAACATCGGAATACACGCCATCAACAAATGGCTCGGTATAGCGCCTCCAAAGCAATTGTCCCTCGGATTCGAATCCGGACGGCGTATACGTGCTTATAAATTGTTTAAGAAATGCGTACGATGCTTTTTCCATTACTATGCTCCATGGCGATCATGAGAATAAGACTATGATATCCAAAAATAATTGTTCGGTTCAAAATTAAATACCTAAAAAACATTCCAAGGTAACTTTCTTGTTATCAACAAGATAGCCTAATCACAACCTGTAGAGTCCATTTAAGGCTTGACATACAACCAATTGTTGCATATAATGTATCGTAATCACAAGAACATTCATGAAATCAGGCTCGTCCGGATTTGAGGAACGGGGTTGTCCAACCTTTCACCCTGAACTTATTCATTGCTTTTTTCACTAATTCAGTACTATAATGAAGCTGGTAAACGAATACACGGCATCACCCGATTTTCAAAAATTGGGTTGCGGCGACGGCGAAGGCATTTTTATGGCGTGGTTGGTTGTTGTATTGTACCCTTCACCGGACGTTCACCAATTATTTTAGGCGGATTATGAAAAGTCAATTATGGCATGTATGGTTCGGACCGGCGGCGGCCGTTATTTTCATCGGGTGCGCTTCACACTACGGGTTGGTGAAAAAAACGACTGTCGCCGCTACCGTCTCACCGCATTCCCCGTCGACGCCTTCAACCGAACTGAAGAAAAAGACTGATTCCTGCGCCGCCGAAACCCGCGGTGAGACCATTGATTCTCTTATTCAGAACGCCGACGCGGCCTGCGACAGTGAAGACTGGGCCGCGGCCCATAAATTGCTCAAGGAAGCCGCGGCTTCGGTAAAGGCTATAGAAGCAAACGGAGGCGGTGTTGAATCCGAAGAGTATTATAATGACATCGCACTCAGGTATACCGAACGCTTGCCGGAGGCCTACGCCGACAGCGCGCCCGACGAAGTCTCGCTTATATCGTTTCAAAAGCAACTCGGCGAATCGATGGATTCCATAACGCTTTCCAGCGCCGACAGCGCTGCGCTGCAGAAAATGGTCAATCAAAAAAAAGCCGCCTATAGCATACCCATTGTTTGGAACGATCGCGTTTACAAAGCGCTCTGTTTTTTAAACCGCGGCGGGAAAGGCCCCCTGGACAAATGGATCGCGCGTTCAAATTATTATCTGCCCGTTATAAAAAAAATGTTCTCGGACAGCGGCGTGCCCGAGGACATCGCGTACCTTCCTCTTATAGAAAGCGGATTCAATCCTTTGGCGTATTCCCGCAAAAAGGCCGCGGGAATGTGGCAATTCATTCCGTCAACGGGCAAGGTGTACGGCCTGCAAAAGGACTTCTGGGTGGACCAGCGGCGGGATTCCATCGCGTCGACGAAAGCGGCGATCAGCTATTTCAAAAAGCTCTATAATCAATTCAATGACTGGCATATCGCGCTTGCGTCGTACAATTGCGGAGAAAACAGCATGTGCCGGGCGCTGGCCAAATCATCGGTGAAAAATTACTGGTCGCTTTCGAAATTGCCGAAGGAAACGCGTCACTACGTCCCTGAATTTCTGGCCGCCCTCATCGTCGCGAAAAACCCTAATTACACCGGCGTTTCAAACGCTCCCGCGGCAGGGGATACTTTCAATCTGGATTCGGTTACCGTCAGCGAATGCCTCAGTCTCTATGCCATTGCCGACAGCCTGGGAATTCCATACGCGGAGCTACGGGAGATCAACCCGCATATTATGCACTGGTGTTCGCATCCCCGAACGAGCGTCGTCATGTATCTGCCGAAGGGGAAAAAGGACCAATTCCTGTCAGTCAATTCAACATCCCCTTCCGCTTTTTCAGTGGCATGGTATTCATACCAGGTTAAGCAGGGCGAATCGCCCAGGTCGATCGCGCGTCATTTTAAAGTGCCCCTGGACGCGCTTCTTGCGCTCAACGCACTTACCCCAACGCGCCGTCTTTCGGTGGGAATGGAGCTTTTCATCCCCATTCCCATCAATCAAAGCGCCGCCCATGCCACGGCCATCAAGGAGCGCGAAATCCGCGTCATGCCTTCTTATAAAACCGTTGTGGTTGCCGGCGCGAAGGTCATTAAATACAGGGTGCGGAGCGGGGACTGCCTGTGGAGTTTATCGCAATTATTCAGCGTTGACATAAAAGACATGCGCACATGGAACGATATCCGCGACGACGGGCCCCTTAAGGCGGGAATGGTCCTGACCATTTACAAATCATCGGAATCGCTGAAGAGCGTCATTGATTCCTCATCCGCATCCAATCCGCTCTCCGCCTCGGCGGCCCCCGCCCCCTCTAATCCCGCCGCGCCTGCGCAAGCGATCCCGTCGCGCGCGGCCTATAGTCAGGCTACAGCCATCGATCAATCGATGATGGGTGCGCAACAGCGCCAGGGGCGCGTTGAAGACGCTTCGGCCAAGCGTATTGTATATTATAAAGTGAGAAAAGGCGACAATCTCTGGAATATCGCCCAATCCTTTAAAGTACCGGTCCGGGAATTGACCACCATGAACGATATAACCCTTGATACGACGCTTTTTCCCGGCGTTGTGCTCAAGGTTCCGCTTTCGGAGCGATTGTGACAAAAGGCCAGAAAATAGCCGTTGCCGTTATTTTAAGCGCGCCGATCGTCATCGGCGCCCTGCTTACCGCCATGACGGACGCGACCTCGTCGAAATTCTCCCCTCTGTCCTCGAAGAAGATCGGCCTGGTTGAAATCAGCGACGTCATTTATTCATCGGACGAGTACGTGCGGGAGTTGCGCGCCTTGCGCGAGGACGAATCGATCGCGGGCGTCATCCTGCGGGTCGACTCCCCCGGCGGCGCGGTTGCCCCGTCGCAGGAAATTTACGAAGAAGTCATGAAATTCCGTGACATCAATAAGCCGTTGGTGGTCAGCATGGGAAACCTCGCCGCCTCCGGTGGGTACTATATTTCCAGCCCCGCGTATAAAATTTTCGCCAACCCGGGATCGGTGACCGGCAGCATCGGCGTTATTATGAGCTTTACACACTACTACAAATTGCTCAGCAAGATCGGCGTCGATATCGAGGTGCTTAAGGCCGGGGAACTCAAGGACGTGGGGAACCCCAACCGCGCGATGACGCCGAAAGAAAAGGCGTATATGCAGACTATGCTCGACGACATTCACATGCAATTCATCGAGGATGTCAGCCGCGCCCGCAACATCGACGCGGACTCTCTTATTCCCATCGCCGACGGCAGGGTTTTTACCGGAAGGCAAGCTATTGACGCGGGCCTTATCGATACGCTCGGCAGCTATGAGGATGCGGTTGAATATATCAAGGATTTCCTCCATATACCGCAAAAATCAACCCTTGTTGAAAAGAAAAAGCCGGAAGGGCTCCTCAAGCGGCTGCTCACCGAAGAGCTGTTCGACAGAATCCCTTTTCTGAAAAGAGCCTCCTCCCCGGCCGGTTCGTACTTTCTCTACGACATGTCGATTCGGTAGCGGCATTTCATGGAATCCCTTTTTTCAAAAGAGCCTCCTCTCCCGCCGGTTCCAATTTTTTAAACTGCATTGCCCGATGAGTGTTGCCGGTTTGGCAACACTATCGTTTATACCCCCTTGGTCGCGCGCCCCATTCGCCGTATATTTATAATGCACGCGGATGTTGCCTGATTTTGTTCACCTTTTCACTTTTCCAAGGAGGCCCTATGAAACGAATAACCTTCATTGCCTTGCTCGTCATTGCCGCGATTGCGTCGTCGTGCTCGGTTTTTATTTTCAATGACGATGATCGCCATGCGAAAAAATCGTCGGATACCACAACTATTACCATTATTTCTTCCGATAAAACGACTCCCCGGCAATAGCCGATGATTGTCTACTTTTACAAAGGATTCCTTATGAAAAACATGATAAAATCCGTGACGCTCTCCATTGTATCGATACTGTGTTTATGTACCGTTATGATGGATCCCTCAAGCCCATCCCCGACTCCGTACACCGAAAACCAAAATAGCCCGCAGCAGAACCGTAAAATATCACGCACGATAACGGGATATTTCCCATTTCAGGATAATTCAAACGCATGGTGGTATACGGAGTCGGGCGGAAATACGGTAAGGATCCTGGTAACGGATACCATTTCCGACGACGGCATAATTTACTTTCGCGTTTCATTCCGTGAGAATCGCGTCGACACCACCGATGATTGGTTTAAACAGTCCGCCGGCGGGATCTATTTCGGAGAAGCATTGGCCGGTGAGTACGACCTCTTTCTTCCGGCAAAAATAGATTCAACAAGCGGCGGTTTTGCGTCCGGCGCAAACGATGCCGCATTCGCCTATCATGATTCGTTGGCAATCAACGATTTCGAACATCGTCATGTCCTTTGTTTAAAGTACGCGACGCCGTTGATACATGGATTTGATGAAATAATTTTAGCGGACTCGATAGGAATCATAGAGTTGACAGATCATAATGGCCGGTGGCCGATATCCTACCACATTGATAGTTGCAGGATTTCCGGGGTTATGAGAATATTCTGAGTCCCTGTTGCCGAAAATAGCGGCTATGAACCATCCTTTCGGGCAAAGGCGCTCTCCAATGTGGTATATTACTGAACGAAAGGTCATATAAACAGCGCTGCGAACTTACTTTTATGAACAAGCCACCCAATCTGTTTGAATATCTGGATTACCGGACATTCCTTGTCGATTTTATTGACGATAAAAAAAAGGAAAATCCGCATTTTTCGGAAAGAATGGTTGCCTTTCGCCTCGGCTGCAATCCGGGTTTTTTCAATCGTGTGCTCAAGGCGACCAGGAATTTATCGCCGCAATACATTCTGAAACTATGCTCCGTGCTGAAGTTAAACGCCAAGCAACGACATTATTTTGAACTTTTGGTGAATTACAACCAGGCTAAAATGCAGATTGAGAAGGAGCATTATTATCAACAACTAGCCATTTTTAGATCATCCAAGGTTAAGCAGACGGCCGCCGCGCAATACGCGCTCTATTCCGAATGGTTTTACGTCGTGCTTCGCGAATTAATCGATATTATACCTTGCAAGGATTCGTCGAACGAGACATGCCGTTTACTATCGCGATATTTCGAGCCTCAGGTGTCATCCGATCAGATAAAACAAGCGTTGGTTACCTTGGAACAACTCGGGCTCCTCTGTAAAAAAACAAACGGCGCGTTTACGGTAAAGGAACGATTCATCACCAGCGGCATGGATATACCGCAGGTGGTTCTTAACAGGGTGCTCATGCAATTTTCCGATCTTGCCAAACAATCGATCGACAGATTTACCAAACCGGAGCGCAGCTTGTCCACGCTTACCGTCAGCGTATCGGAAAAGGGATACGATAAAATCAGGGAAAAGGTCGACCGGTTCAGGCGCGAAATACTCTCCATGGTCAATGAGGAGGATGACGATATCGACCGGGTCTACCATCTTAATCTGCACCTCTTTCCCGCAACCAAACCTTACCGGGAGAAAAAACGGTGAAAATCCTCTTCGCGCGGTCACCCGTTGCAATATTCTCGACGCCATCGGCGATTCGAACGGTTTTCATCCTCCTTGTATCCATCGCGGGTTGCGCCATCGCCCCGACAAGCCAAACGGCAAGCGGAGGCACGGGCAGCGAAATCGTGGGTAATGCGGCGCACGACAGTTCCGCTTTACATAAAGTCATCGCGGCAAGCGGTTCAACGGCGGCGGCCTTTATTCCGGTTGTTTCCGGCAACGTATTCTGTTATCAGAGGGCCTTTGTTCCGGATACGAATTGGGCGAGCGCCGCGGCCACTGCGCGGGCGCGCACGGATAGCAGCGGCGGTTTTATCATACAAGACGCGCCGCCCGGAGAAGTCATGGTTGAGGTCAATGACGGCATGGGGAATAGTATCGTGAACACGGTTTCGGTGCTCAAGGATTCCACGCGATATTCCATCGGCACTCTCGTGGTCAAAAAGAGCGGTTCGATCAGCGTTCAGGCTCAAACGAAACTTTCGGGCAGAATCAGGTTTTACATTGGAATAAAAGGCACCCGCCTCGTTGCGCGCGGCAGTCAAACGGGAGTTGACGTCAGGCTCGATAATGTTCCGACCGGTATCGTGCATACGGTCAGTATCAGGGTTTATGAGCCCGTGACTCTATCGCTGGACATTCCCAACGTGACGGTCTCCCCCGCCATAAACACGGTTTTGGCGGCCATTCAAATCAAATAGCCGGGGAAAAAAACGGAATTACTTAGTCGGCCCCGCATTTCTTTTCCGTTTCTCCTCACAATGTTCGCACGGCGCCCCGGTGGCCTCATAGACAAGATATGAAGGGGCGTTTTTCGATTTAAAACCGAACAACTTGCAGCCTTTCGGGAAATCCTTGTCCCACGTGACATAATAGTGCTTGCATTGTACGCAATCGACGGTTGGGTTTGTCAATCGAATTTCTCCTGATCCTCGACCTCCGGCCTTCCTTGCTTATCGTAGCCGTAGATTTCGATTCCCGAATAAAACCAATCGAACATGTTGCGGCGAAGTTTCGCCATCCATGTTTGGTTTTGTTCCTTGCGCTTCACATTGTAAAAAACCACGCCTTCGGCGAACACCTTATCGTCAAGACCTTTTTTCGAGGCGATTTTCTGATAATAACGGGAATGGAGCCAGTCCTTGAACCAGGAACTCCAATTGTCGAAGGTCCGATCATGCTCATGGAACGATTTAAATCGCAAATCGTTGATCGCCTTTTCGAACGGATACCATTCGTGGAAGTCAAGCTTGTAGGGATTACCCTGCAATTTAGGCCCAATGCACTCCCCCGCCTGCTCACCATCAGCTTTTACGTAGCCTTTGCCGATGGAACGGAAAATGCCTTCGATGATGAAATTCTTGCCCCCGATGATCTGCAAGGGGTCTAAAACGTTCTTCCTGTTCTGGAGCGCCACGAGCCTGCCTTTTTCCGTTTTAAGTTTTATGTTCGTGCCGTTGAGCTTTTCCACCGCGATGGTATCGGGGTCCTCGAAAACCCATTCATACCCCGGATTCACTTTGTTGACAACAAGGTACGCCTCCGGCTCGCCCAATTCAAAAGCGCCGCCCAGATTTTTAAAATGCTCCTTGTTTACTTTAAAAGTCTGTCGAATGAACGGGCAAAGCAACTTGGGGAAATCGGTAAGAATCTCAGCCATGACCCTGCTCCTTTTTCAAATAATACCCTTCTTTAAAGAACCCCGGCATCCTGCTTTAAGATACCTTTTTAAAAAAAATAGTGCAAAATTAAAATGCACATTGCATTTTATATGGTCAAATTCAACCGATATATCAAAATTATCTTAAGGAGCCACACCATGAACCTTCAAAAATTGCTTGATGAAATTGAAAACTTGAAAGTGGAAATGGAAAAATTCGAACGCGGAAACAAATCGGCCGGAACCAGGGCCCGAAAGTCCCTCCAGAATATTAAAAAGATCTGCCAGGATATCCGCATCCAAATTCAAGACACGAAAAAGAAGGAAGACTGATTTTTCAGGCTCCTTCGAACGGGAAAGACCCCTTTCCCGTTTTTTTAAATCACCGGCAATATTTGTATTGGAACAACGTAATACTCATTCGGTTTTGTGAAAAGCGCCGTCGTGAAATGATTGTAATTGACAGCAGGCCCCTCACAAAACCATTTTATGTGCTCTTTCAATTGAAGATTTTTTTACCATAATCATATTTAAAGCATTCTACACTCTTTCATGGCGGTACAATTATGAGTCAAAACAATGATTCGGTAATGCTTGAAGTAAAGGACCTCAACAAGAAATTCGGGGAAGTGCATGCGGTAAAAAACCTGAATTTCGAGGTCAAAAAGGGTGAAATCCTTGGTTTTCTCGGGCCCAACGGCGCGGGAAAAACAACGACGATGCGGATGATCACCTGCTACATTCCCGCAACCAGCGGTTCGATCCGCGTTGAGGGAATCGACACGAAGGACGACGATTTGTCGGTGCGGAAGAAAATCGGGTACTTACCCGAAAGCACTCCGCTCTATAACGACATGCTCGTCGACGAATACCTGAAGTTCGTGGGTGAACTGCGGGGAATGATCGGCGCGAAGCTGACTTCGCGGATCGACGAGTTGTTTCACGTTTGCGGGCTATCATCGATGGCCAAGCGGCAAATCGGCAAGCTCTCCAAGGGATATCGTCAGCGCGTCGGATTGGCGCAGGCGCTCATCACCGATCCTCCCCTGCTTATTCTCGATGAACCGACCTCGGGCCTTGACCCGAATCAGATTATCGAAATCCGTCAACTGATAAAAAACATGGGGAAGGAAAAAACGGTCATTTATTGTTCGCACATCCTTTCCGAAGTATCCGCCACGTGCAATCAAATCCTTATTATCAACCAAGGCGCCATCGTGGCCTCCGGAACTTCCGATGAACTTACCGCGAAAATGAACAAGGAAAACCGCTACCTGCTGCGCGTCAAGGCGGACAAGGCCGCCCTGGAAACAAAGCTCAAGGCGCTTGCGGGCGTGGGCCGCGTTACCATCATGCCGTCGGGCGAATGGCTCGACGCCACCGTGGTGGCGCAGGACAATCAGGACATCGGAGAAGGTATTTATAAATGCGTCTTCGAAAACGGATGGAGCCTCGCGGAGCTCAAACGCGAATCCGCGAGTCTGGAAGATGTTTTCACACAACTCACAAGGGGTTAGAACAATGCAAAACGTCATGTCGATTTTCAAACGTGAATTCAAGGCCTATTTCCTCTCCCCTATCGCCTATATTTTCATAACGGTCTACCTGATCGCGACAACCTTTCTGTTTTTTCAGGGGTTCTTCATCGTGGACCAGGCCGATATGCGGGGGTATTTCGGCATTCTTCCCTGGGTTTTTCTGTTTTTCATACCCGCAATAACCATGCGGACCTGGGCGGAGGAAAAAAAGATGAAAACGCTCGAACTGCTGCTTACCTGGCCGGTCAGCGACGTTGAGGTCGTTGTCGGCAAATTCCTGGCAAGCCTCAGTCTCCTGGTTATCGTGCTGCTTTTATCGCTCACCATTCCAATTTCCATCGCCCTCATCGGACACCCGGACGCGGGCCAGATCATCGGCCAGTACATCGGTTCCATGCTCATGGGCGCCGCCTATCTGGCAATCGGTTTGTGGGTTTCGTCACTGACCGAAAATCAGATCGTCGCCTTTATACTCGGCGTGGTGTTCACGTTCATTCTTTTCATCATCGGCCATCCGTTCGTCACCATGCTGCTTCCATCGGCCCTGGTGCCGCTGTTTACCTACATCGGCCTGAACAGCCACTTCGAAAGCATCGGGCGCGGGGTCATCGACAGCAGGGATATCATTTATTACCTTTCAGTCATCGGCTTCTTTCTTTTCTTGAATGTCTGCTCCATCAGCAGCAGGAAGTGGGAGTAACTATCTATGGAACCGAAAAAAATCAAAAACCAATCGCAACTTATCGTCTACATTCTCGTCATTTTGGGGTTCGTAGGCGTTTTCAACTATCTTTCCACGATGCTTTTTTCGCGGATCGACTTGACTGAAAAGAAAATGTACAGCGTTTCGAAGGCCACGAAATCGACGTTGAAAAAACTCGACGATATCGTTAACGTCAGAGTTTGCTTTTCTAAAAACCTGCCGCCGAACCTCAAAACCCTTCAGGCCGACGTGAAGGACATTCTTTCGGAATATAAGGCCTATTCGGGTAAAAACCTGCACATTACCTTCGAAGACCCGTCGAGCAGCGAAACCGCAAAAAAGAAAATCACCGAACTAGGCGTGCCGGAAATCCAAATGCAGACCTACGAAAAGGACAAGGCTCAGGTCATCAATGGGTTCATGGGCATCATCATCCAGTATGCCGATAAAAAGGAAGTCATGCCCGTTGTCCAGAACCTTACGAATCTTGAGTATGACCTTACGCAGGCAATCATGAAAGTCTCGCGTAAAACATCTCCGAAGGTCGCGGTGCTCAAAACCGACACTTTGCCTGCAATACCCCCGCAATACAGGACCAAGGACGCGCCTGAGGACTTTAAGACGAAATTTAAACCGATCTTCGAAAACCTGGAGAAAAACTATACGGTCGAGACGCCTGAAATCAACAAGGGAATCCCCATCGCCTCGGATATAAAAACCCTGGTTATTCCCGGCGGCGCCTCATTCTCCAACCGGGACTTGTTTGAAATCGACCAGTATTTCATGAAGGGCGGCAACCTGGTCGTTATGGTTGAGCCCATCAAGATAAGTTTCCAATACGGCGCAATGGCCATGCCGCAGGACCCGGGCATCATCCGTTTATTGGAGCACTACGGCGCGCGCGTTGAACACAACCTCGTTCTCGACGCGGCGTGCGGACAGGTACAGATTCCTCAACAAGTAGGTCCGTTCCAGATGAACGTCGCCGTTAACTATCCTTATTTTGTTAAAATTCTTCCCGAAGACCTTAATAAAAACATCCCGGCGGTTTCGTCGTTGTCCGAAATGGTGCTCCCGTGGGTCAGTTCCATAACGATTCTCGCGCCCGACCGAGACTCCTTGGCAAAAAAGAACGCCGGAAAAACAAAGGACTCGGCCGGCGTGACGGGAACCGCTCTGGTCAAATCTTCGAAAAAGAGCTGGATCGCCGCGGGTAATTTCGACCTCAACCCGCAGCAAAAATGGACGACGCCTCCGGAAGGGTTTAAGCAGAGTACGGTCATGGCGTATCTGGCCGGAAATTTTAAAAGCTATTTCGCCGGGAAATCCGTTCCACCGGTCAATGAAGCCGATACGGCCAAGAAGGATTCCTTGAGCAAAAGCCCCGACAAGTCGCGCGATATCGTTACTAACGGTAAAGGCCATCTTATCGTGGCCGCCAACGCCAATTTCCTCACCGCGCAGTTCGGCGGAATGCCGGGAAACATTGCGTGGCTGCAAAACGTGGTCGATTGGCTCTCATCGGACGAAAACCTCATCGGCATCCGAACGCGCACTATGGTCGACCGTTCCATTCGCAAGGATGAACTGAAGGAAGGCGGCGCCACAAGCGCTATCGTCCGTTTAACGAACTTACTGCTGATGCCCGCGCTGGTGATCATTACCGGGCTTTTGATTTTTTTCAGGCGCCGTGAAGCCGCCGCGCCACAGGCGTCCGTTGAGAAAAAGGAGGAGAAAAAATCATGAAGATGAAAAATTTATCAACGCTTGCGATTGTTCTTGTAGTACTTATCGGCATCATCGTTATCGCGAACCAATTGCAGAACAGAAAACCTTCCGAACAATCGCTGGTGTTCCTGCCGCAATTTTCGGAAGCGACCTGTTCGGCGATTCTGGTGGTTGAGGGAAAAGACTCGGCGAAAATAGCAAAGACCGGAACCAACTGGTTCGTTGTTTCCCCCAAGGCGTCCGCGCAAGCGGCGGCCTCTCCGCTCGCGCAACCGGCGGCAACCGCTACGTCGTCAAGTAGCGAAGAGTATCCGGCCGACAGCGCCGCGGTCCAAACCGCTCTTGACAAAATTAAAAACCTTAAAAAGGACGACCTGATTTCGCAAAATGCGCAAAAACAGACCGAATTGGAGGTCGATACCCTCAAAGGCATTTTCGTCGAGGCATGGAATGACAAAGGCAAATCGGTCGGCGCCTTTTACATCGGCAAGAACGGCGCCAATTGGGATTCGCACTTCATCCGCGAAAAAGGGTCCAATGACGTCTATCTTACGACCGGCAGCGTACGCTTCTCGTTCTTCGGCGATAAAAAACGCTGGAAGGACAAGACGGTCATTAAATTCGACAAATCCTTTGTCAAGTCCATTCGCATCGCCCGCAAGGACAGCGGACAGGTCGAACTAGTTAAAACCGCGCCCACGCCGGCCGACACTTCCGTTAAGGAAGGATGGTTGATCGCGGGGCCGGAAAAGACAAAGGCGAAAAAGGACAAGGTCGAAGAGATCCTTAATTCTTTTTCGAAGCTCCAGACGGTTGATTTCGAAACCGACACCGCCATTACCGCCGACAGCTTGGGATTTACAAAACCGCAGCTTGTCGTTTCCGCGACCCTGCAAAGCGGTGAGACGAAAACCGTCACCTTTGGAAAAAAGAAGGGTACGACCGGGCAGCTCTGGGTTAAAACCCCTGAAAACGCCAAGACCATCTTCCTTGTCGCCGAATATAATTTCAACAGCCTCAATCAGGGAATTGCCGCGCTCAAGGATGTTCCCGAGGTAAAAAAAGACGCTAACGCACCGCATGCCAAAGTTCCCGCAGCGCCTAAGAAAGAAACAAAAGTGAAACCGGCAACAAAGAAAAAGTAATTGTAGCTGTCCGTTTAAAACCATGAGCGTGATTTTAAGAAACCGCGAATTTTGGAGACAAGATCGCGGTTTTTTATTCCCCTTCAACCGTATTCTTGAAAAAGAATCCGGCATGAAGTATCGTTGATGGAAGGAGCGTGTGAAAATCCGGCGATCATGCACCATTAACAATGGAGCCTTCATGGTATCTCCTGATAAAAAAAAGAACTCCGCGCTAAGACGCAAAGGCAAAGCAAAAATCGTGGAAGTCATTATCGATGGCCCCGTGCAAACGCCGGCGAAACAAAATCGCGCCGCCATCCCAGCCCCCCGCCATGCATCCGTCGTGTCGGCCATGGTGTTCGATGATGAGAAAAATGCAACGGCTCTTCCGCGGCGTGGAACCCTCAAGAATGCCGCGTCCTTGCCCCCGGTCACCGTTTCCGCTTTTCGTGAAAACCCCTTCGATCTGACCTTTACAAACAAACTTCGTAACGTAATCGAATATACCTTCGAATGCCTTCGCGACAGCGTTGCGGACCAAAAGCCCATGGCATCCTATCTGGAACGCAGCATCGCGGAAATGAAAACGCTCGCTTCCCAGGCGGACCGACGTCTCAGCCTCCAAACGCTGCGCAGGCTCAATGAACTGATCGAGGAGGTGGAGGCCTTTGCGCGAGGCGAGAAAACAGCCTTAACCAACACCGACGATTATCAGGGCGTCCTTCATTACCGCCACTATGTCCGTATCGCCTGGCTTACCCATTTCATTCTCGGCGACCTCAGCGCATCGGGTCTGTAGCGGCGCGCTTCCGTTTTTCGTGCACGAAACATATATTTATTGATTGTTTTTGAGAAAAGGAGTTAACCATGAGGCATTGCGCGGGAGCGTTTATACTTGGGATGTTCGTCGGAATGGGGTCTGTTTCCGCTCAGATAATCAACAAGACGATAACCGGTCTGAGCTTCACGTCGAACGAATTCAGCATCAACGCTAAATCCGATTCGGTATGGGTCAAGCTCAATACACCCCAATCCCTGTCCGAGGTATTGGCGATGAATTTACGCGGAGGCGCCCGAAAACTCGTCGAGGTCGGCGACGCGGCCAACATGACCACGGAGCATGATACCGGGGCGGTCATTCTATCTTATGTAAAGAGACGGACTGAAATGCGTTTCGTGTTCGAACCGGACAGCGGTACGTTTTTATGGCAGGACATTTGGAAACTCAACCAGGTTGGAGCAAGCCAAACAAAAGTCGTGTTCGAACGGCGTTACATAAGACCCGTGGCGATCCCCTCGGGACAAATCTCAGATCTCATTCGGTTCCTCCAGGAGCGTCTTGCGAAGCTGAAGGAAATGGTTGAAAAGAAGTAACGGAGATATTTTAATGAGGCCAGGGCGCATGGAGTATTGGCGAATCACCTACATTATCGCGGTGTGTTCTTTAGCCTTTGCCAATTGCGGTTCAGGAGCGGGCGGTGACATTCCCGTTGACCCCGGTCCGGGACCCTCTACGGATAATTCCTTGAAAAAAACGTTATCCGTTTCACTTTCGAATCAGGATACTTACCTTTCCTTAGGCTCAATAACGCTGGCCCGTAATAGCGCGACGTCCAGTTACCTCTATTGGATAGCGCCCGTAACGAATACTCGAACAACCGCTATTTCATTCGTTGAGTTGGACACAATTTACTTTCGCGATAATTCGAGCTCCGTTGTAGATAACGAGCCGCTCGAATTCGTTACCGGAAGCGTCATGAAAGAGAGCGCATCGGGAACATTCACGAATACCTGCCTTCAATCGGGAGAAACCGGATATGTATTCGGAATACTCTTAGACAATGGGAATAATCTCTATGCCCGCCTTTCTTCGGTAACCATACGAACAATTTCATATTCAACCGCAACAATGGAATTTCCCAATGCGGACATCACCGGAACAACATTTTCAACCAATGGAACGGTTTTGTCCGCTACGGTTGCCAATTCCGGAACGGCAACCGCGCGGCTCAACGTCATTATTCCCGCCATTGCCTTAATACGGGATAACCTTAAAGCGCCGCTTATGTGGACATATCTTGACACTACAACAACTTCCGTTCTTGAGCCGAATGCCTCCTGTACATTAGCGGATTTATACTTTACCTACCCCGGGCAAATCGATAAGCTGCTGGTATTCCCCGACTATGAGGATATGAGTACGGTAATAGCCCACGGAACCGCGAAAACCCGGGCGATTAAGCTTGAACGCCGCGCATTTGCCTCCGAGGAAGCGTTCCTGTACGCATTTATCGCGCATCGCAATAGCCTTGAAACCGCAAAACGTGTGCATCTGTAAGGGTTTAAAATTTTAAACCCCTACCGGCATTTTCCATTTTCTTTAAATTCCGCGACATCTATGACGCTTTTAAGAATCTCCACGGGTATATTTTTTTTATCATGGTGCGCCTCTTCAGCCGCCCTCTCTCCATGTGATTCCCTTTCCTGCGAGGTTACCGGCGGCGCGGCATTGCATTCCTTCCATGGCTCCGGATCAAAAGCTACCGAAGACGGACTCGTTTTTTGCAGGCTGAACCATGACTTCACCGATAAAATTCAAGCCGTTGTGGCGCTACGGGGCGCGGTCAACAGCTCCTTGCCTTTAATTGAAGAAGCCGCGCTGCAATGGAAAAGCGCAACATCGTCAATCGAGGCCGGGTTCGTCTCGCACCGTTACGGGTTCGACAAGCTCTACAGGCCCCACTCAATATTCAACTTCCTTTTTGACAAACCGGTCTTATGGGACGAATACGGCTTTGGAGCAACCTATTACCAAGGTCTTACCACGTGGTTGACTATGGCCGCCGCTTCATCAATTAATTCCAAGGAAAACGGTCAAGCGCATCTCTTACTTACTTTTAAGGATAAAAACATTGAGTCCGGTATTCTGGGTGGTTTCCAATCGTATACGACCGAAAACCAGGATAATAGTTTTACTTCCGGGATTGATGTAAGCGCGCAATGGAACCTACTGTCGGTGCATTGCGCCGCTAAATACGTGGACTATTTCGGCTTCGGCCATGCTTCCAACTCAACCATGGTTCCCGGAGAATCCATAACCGGCTTTCTTGAATTCGCCTATATTCCGGTTTCACCCGTTACGCTGAGCGCAATGTCGTACTATGTAAAGACTCAAAAAAGATTCGAACACGAGTTTTTCTTTGAGGGATTGGAAGGTGCATGGATGTTTCTGCCGCACTATGGCATCGGCGGCGGAATTGAATGGCAAAAAGACGACTATATCATTACCGTCATGCCGAGGGCGTTCGCGCGGTTCGTCCCATTTAACAGCACAACCGAATTGCAGGTTTCAATGCTGCCGACCTTTATCGGAAATTCCATAACATCCTATCGCTTGGCCGGAGAAATTTGGTTTCGGTTGTAATATGAACAAAATGATACGGGTAACCGCCTTTTCCAAATGGGCAACCGCGAGGGCTGCTCCTACAGTATGCGTATTGATATTGTTTGTTTTATCATGCGTAAATACATCAACGCCTCCACGGCTGTTTTTCTCCCCTATCGTAGTCATCACCTTCGACGACGCGCACCCATCGGTGTACGGTTTCGCTTTTCCCGCCATGCGCGCCATGGACGGAACGTGGGCCGCAACCCATTTTTTTCCCGCAACGTACGCCGGTCCTCAGGGAACCATAACCTTGAATCAACTCAAGGAAATGGAAAAAGCGGGATGGGAAACCGGAGGCCATGGCGTTACCCATGAAAATTTATCATCCGTTTTGCCGGTTACCGTTGAAAGCCAGGTAAAAGAAGATAATGACTTCCTTACGGCAAACGGATTGAGCCATGAAAGCTACGCGTACGCGTTCGGCAATTATAACGACACGGTAAAAGCGATGGTGAAAAAATATTTTATGAATATCCGTACGGCGCATGATTATGAGTATCTTGACGGCGTCAACAGGACGGAACTGGGCTACTACGCGGTCAAATCAGGCTGTAGCGCCGATGACCTTATCGCGCGCGTGGAAATGGCCCGGTCCATCGGTTCTCCGCTTGTCATTATCGGCTTTCACGCCGTTATTCCCGACACCGCCCCGCCGGTTCCAATGTATTGGTGCAAGGAATCGGTTTTCATGGGGTTTTTACGGTATTTAAAGAATGAGGAATTTCCGGTGATGACATTAAAAAAGGCAATGAAGGAATTATGCAGATAGTACATAGCCCATGGAAAGAACCGTATGAATTATCACGATGAACCCAAATTTAAATCCTGGAAATCAAAAATGACGGGATCAGGATGCATTATCAACAACATCGAGCCCCTTCAGCTCATCCATAAGAAAAACGGCGAACTCCTGTTCGCCATGATTAAAGCCGACATCACGACGCCCGAAGGAGGGAAGCTGCCTCCCATCGTCGTCATACGGGGGGATGTCGTGGTGATTGTCCCGAAAGTACGTAACACCGAGACGAAGGATGAACGATTCCTGATGATCCGGCAAAATCGCGTGGGTAACGGGAAACAGGTTCTTGAGTTTCCGGCGGGCATGCTTGATAGAAACATCGACGATCCCGTTGGGTGCGCCGTTGAGGAAGTCAAGGAAGAAACCGGCCTTCGCATTAAAAGAAACGACCTGTTTTCGCTATCCGACAAAGCCTTGTATACTTCACCGGGGCTTAATGACGAGGCGGTGAATTTTTTCGGATGCATCATCGACTTGTCCGATGAGGAGTATACCGCTTTGGAAGGAAAAAAAGAGGGCGCGTTCTCCGAAGGTGAAGAAACGGTGGTGACATTGAAAGCAAAGTCTCAAATTTTCAAGGAAACCAACGCGGCGCAAGTTCTCCTCGGACTGTATCTTTTTGAGGATGCTTTAAAAGCACGATCCCGCGCGTAGATAACCTTCTCTCCCGCCTACCCTTGCGCCGCCCCATTGCCGGCCCCCGCATCTGCCGCGGTTTCGGCCGCTTCGGGCAATGGATATTCAGCTTTGCAGTGCGGACATAGGTTATAGCGGCCCTTGCGTTTAGTGTCTTTATACACCAGGATGGGGAACCCGCATTTTTCGCACTTTTGGGCAATGGGTTTGTCCCATGTGGCGTAATTGCATTTGGGATAGGTGTTGCAGCCGTAGAAGGTCTTGCCGCGCTTGGTTCTGCGTTCGATTAAAAACCCCCCGCACCCTTCACGGGGGCAGGCGACGCCCGTCGTGAGCGATTTGGTATTGCGGCATTCGGGATATTTCGAACATCCCAAAAAGCGCCGCCCGTTGATCGAAAGGATCACCATGGGAGCGCCGCATTTGTCGCAAATTTCATCGCTTGGCATGGGCGCGATTTTTTCAAGCGGCTCGGTATATTTGCACGCGGGAAAACCCTGACACGCAAGAAACCTTCCGTTTTTACTCCATTTGATCACGAGCGGATGTTCCCGGCATTCCGGGCACGTACGTTCGGTGATCTCTTGGTTCTGGGCTTTGATGGTTTTAATGTTAGCCATGACGTTTTCAAGGCTTTTTTGGAAGGGCGTGTAGAATTCCTTAAGCACCGCCACCCAATCCGAACTCCCCATTTCAACCTTGTCAAGCTCCCTTTCCATGGAGGCGGTGAAGCCCACGTCGAAGACCTCGGCGAACTGCTTGACTAGAATATTCTTTACCATGAATCCGACTTCCGTGGAAAAAAAACGCTTGTTTTCCACGGTAACGTATTTACGGCGTTTGAGCGTATCGATGATTTGCGCGTAGGTGCTTGGACGGCCTATGCCCTTGTCCTCCAGCTCGCGCACCAGCGACGCTTCCGTATAGCGCGGCGGGGGTTGCGTGAAATGCTGCTTATCCTGGAGCTTCAAGAGATCGCATTGTTTCCCCACCGTTAAGTCCGGAAGCCTCTCGTTGTCCTCATCCTCGCCGTTTTCCTGGCGGTCCTCGGTCGCCTCGTCGTAGAGCGCCAAAAAACCGTCGAATTTCATGATTGACCCGTTGGCGCGGAACACGCACCCGTCGGCGGTAAGGTCCACCCTCGTGGAATCGAACAACGCATTCTGCATTTGTGAAGCCAGGAAACGCTTCCAGATAAGTTCGTAGAGCGCGGCCTGTTCCTTGGAGAGGTAATTTTTAACCTTATCGGGCGCAAAATCAGGAGATACCTGTGAAGGCCTGATCGCCTCGTGCGCGTCCTGCGCGTTTTTATTCTTGGCATAGATCCGCGGCGACGGGGGAAGGTACTCGTTGCCGTAGAGCGAAGTCACCACGCCGCGGGCGCTCTGGATCGCTTCGTCGGCGATGCGCGTGGAGTCCGTACGCATATAGGTGATGAGCCCCATGCTGCCCAAACTTCCCAACTCCAAACCTTCATAGAGCTGCTGGGCGATCACCATGGTTTTCGTCGCCGAATAATTGAGTTTGCGCGCAGCCTCCTGCTGAAGGGTGCTGGTGATGAACGGCGCGAAGGGCTTCCTGGTTTTTTCCGTGCGCTGGACGTCGGAAACCACATACTTCCCGCCTTGAACCTTTTCGATGACGGCGCGGGCAGACGTAGCGTCGGGCAATTCGTATTTGTCTACTTTTTTGCCATCAACGTTTATGAGTTTCGCCCAAAACTGCTTGTCGTTATAGGAAAGCTGCGCGTGAAGGGACCAGTATTCCCTTTCCTTGAATGCCTTGATTTCGTCTTCCCTGTTGCAAATAAGCCGCAAGGCCACCGATTGCACGCGGCCCGCCGACAGGCCGCGAAACACCGTTCTCCATAGAATCGGCGATACCTGATAACCTACTATTCTGTCCAGTATCCTGCGCGCCTGTTGCGCATTGACCTTGTTCAAATCGAGTTCGCCGGGCTTTTCAATCGCGCCCAATACGGCTTTTTTGGTTATTTCGTTAAATGAAACCCGTTTAATATTTGCATTGGTTTTAGCGATTGATTGCGCGACATGCCACGCAATGGCCTCCCCTTCACGGTCCGGATCGGGCGCCAGGTAAACGATGTCGGAGTCGGCGGCCTCCTCCTTTAATACCTTGAGTATCCGGCTTTTTCCCTTCGAAACAGTATATTTGGGTTTGAAATCGTGTTCGATGTCGACGCCGAATTCCTTTTCAGGCAGATCGATGATGTGTCCCATCGTTGCCATTACGGAGTATTCCTTGCCCAGATATTTGGAAATCGTTTTACACTTTGCCGGCGATTCGACAATAACGAGATAGTGCGCCATAGGTTTTAAAAAATTCCTTTGTATTTATAATAAGCTGCAAGATACAATTTACAACTTGCAGCTTACAACTTTTTTTCTTAATGCCTGAAATGACGGGTCCCCGTGAAAACCATTGAAATGCCGTATCGGTTGCAGGTTTCAATGACTTCGCTGTCCCGCTTGGAGCCTCCGGGTTGTATAATATACCGTATCCCCGCCGCATGGGCTTCTTCAACATTATCGGGAAAAGGAAAAAACGCGTCGGAACCCAGTACAAGTCCCTCGAACTCCTTTTTCAAACTATGAGCGTCAACATCCTTCGAGGCTGTTTCCCTTTCCGATACAAAATTTTCCCGGGCCCGCGGAATCGCCAATTTCTTGAGCGAATCCACTCTATTGGGTTGCCCCGCGCCCATTCCAACGAGCTTGAACACTCCCGGTTCGTATTCTTGCGCTAAAACAATGGCATTGGATTTCACATGCTTGCATGCTTTCCATGCAAAACGACCGCAGGCGATTTTATTTTCCGGAAAAGCGGCCGTTGTAACCGTGTCCCATTTTTCAAAATCCTTGAGGTCACGGTCCTGTTTCAACAACCCGCCAATAACGTGTTTAATAACATATTGTTCCTGAACAACGCTTTCCAGGGTCCCGACTTTGAGTAATCGAATCGCGGAACTTTTTTCTTTTAAAAAAGCAAGCGCGTCTTCGTTGAAATCGGGCGCGATGAGCATTTCGACGAACTTGCCGGCAAGGAATTTCGCGGTCGCCAGATCGACAATCCTCGAAAGCGCGATAACGCTTCCGTAGGAGGATACCGGATCTCCCGACCAGGCGGCGATTAATGCTTTGTCAAGTGATACGCCGGTGGCGAATCCGCAGGGATTGGTATGTTTGATGATCGCCGCCGCCGGCGCGTCGTAGGCAAGTTCCTTAACCGCCTCCAAAGCCGCGTCTCCATCAACGATATTATTGTAGGAAAGCTCTTTGCCGTGCAATTGAACCGCCGCGGCCATACTGGGTTCGGTAAATCCTTTTTTCCGGTAAAAAATGGCCGACTGATGGGGATTTTCCCCGTATCGAAGCTCCGTTCCTTCGTGATACGCCATTCTCAATACATCTTCATTGCAAAAAACCTGCGAAAGGAATACGTCGATCGCGCTGTCGTAGTCCGCGGTATGCCGGAAAGCTTTAAGCGCCAAAAGCCTCCGGGTTTGAATGTCGATACCTCCCAAAGATTCTAAACTGGAAATCACCGTCGCGTAATCGGCAGGGTCCGTTACAACCGTCACGAACGCATGATTTTTCGCGGCGCTCCTGAGCATGGCAGGTCCGCCGATGTCGATATTTTCTATAGCCTCCGAAAGCGTCACATCCGGCTTGGCAACGGTTTCCTTAAAGGGATAGAGATTAACCACGACCAGATCGATCGGATCGATTCCGTTTCGTTCCATGTGCGAAATGTGCGACATATTGTCACGAACGGCAAGAATACCACCGTGTATTTTTGGATGCAGGGTCTTTACCCTGCCATCCATTATTTCCGGAAAACCGGTATATGCATCAACGGTTTTCACGGGTATTTTATTCCCTAAAAGGATTTTCGCCGTCCCGCCGGTTGAAAGAATTTCGATGTTTTTTCGTGCAAGTTTTTCGGCGAATTCAACAACACCTGTTTTATCGGAAACGCTGATAAGAGCTCTTTTTATATTCATCAGATCTTTCATAAAATGCTCCGTTTTTTTCCTGGAACCCATAGTATATACTAAAAATCTTCTTCTCCATTTAAAATCATAGTTGAAAATGATTGATTGTGCTTTGTGAAAGCAAAAAATGGTGGAAAATAAGTTTTTTGTTTAATACATTAAATTCTTTTTTTTGATAGCCGCGCCGCATCACCCCCGGGCAAGGAAATTGCCAAGCAATTAACGCCGGTGTGGGGGGATGTACGAAAAAATTGTCTACTCATTTGGGACAATATACAACTTTTTATCTTTTAAACGGATAGGAGAAATTATTTTTATTCGGCGGCATATCGAATATTTTGCCTCCCCTGTTCTTTCCCCATGGGGAAACTTTCTATAGTATTAACCATAAAAGTCCCCTACGGGGGATTGAGGGGCGTGAATTTTCAGCAAAAATAACGCGCCGCAAACATGGGGATAAATCTAATTCTAATTTCTTTAGTGGGGTTTATATATGATCGGATGTCATGTAGGTCGAATATTCCAGGCCACGGTCGCGGGTGGGTCATATCAGGAAGGCCTCATCTCGGTAATTCAAGGAGTGCCGCCCGGATTAGTTCTGAGCGAACAGGAAATGTACGGCGATTTGCTCTTACGCAAACCCGGGGCCGACGAACTCTCCTCGCCTAGAAAAGAACCCGACCTTCCAATCATCTATACGGGCGTTAACGCGGCGGACACTATTGAAAACGCGGGCAATACGAATCATACGAACGGAACGCCGGTAACCATACTCATACCCAACCTCGACCGGCATTTCATTCATATCAAGCAGTACCAGGACACTAACCGCACTCCCCGACCCGGCCATGCATCCTATGCGTCCTTCCGTAAATACGGTCCCGATGACGATGCCATCGGCGCGGGTATTTTCAGCGGCAGGTACACGGCCACTATCGTGGCCGCCGGACACATCGCGAAAAAAATACTCCTCAAATGCGGCATCAACGTATTTGGATATGTCAAGGAGGCGGCGGGAATATCGTGCGATAGCATTGACCATGCGGTTGTATTGAAACGCACGAATGCCTATAAACAAATGAGGCGCGACTTCGACCCGTTTTATCAGGAAATTTATTTAAAAGGCCGCATTAAACCCGAGATGCGGTTCCTTGAAAAAATGTCGATATTCAGTGAAATTGAAAAGGAAATCGATGCGATTCGAGATAAAACTCCGCCATTCATTTATAAAGAAATAAAGGATAAATACGCCATCCATCCGATCATCAATTGTCCGGATTTCGACGCAGCCGAGGAAATGGTGAAGGCCATTAATGCGATAACCGCGACAGGCGATTCCAGCGGAGGCGTCGTGGAGGTGGTGGCTTTAGGGTTGCCGGCCGGAGTTGGAGAGCCCGTATTCGATAAACTAGACGCGGAACTTGGAAAAATGCTCGGAATCGGAGCGGTCAAATCGGTGGAAATAGGCGCGGGACTTGCCGTCAAGAATATGACGGGCATTCAAAGCAACGATCAAATGCATGTGGAAAACGGCGCGGTGGCATTCGACAGCAATAACGCCGGCGGCATAACCGGGGGCCTGTCCACCGGAAGTCCCATTGTAGTAAGGCTCGGCGTAAAACCGACTCCGACAATTGACAAAAAACAACATACCGTCGATAAATATACCCTTAAAAACACCGAACTTGCCGCGATCACCCGCCGTGATCCCACCATTGTGGCGCGGGTTTGGCCCGTGGCCGAGGCCTATACGGCAATGGTCGTTTTGGACAACCTCATTGCCCATTTCGGATACCAAGCCCTTCGAAAAACCGTGGAAAAATAGAAGGTTGGATATCGAATGTCACTTGTCGCGGTTCTTCGCTGTAATGGATATGATGAGGCCCTTGTCGGCCAAACGGTGCGAAAAGGCATTGACATGCTGGGCGGCCCCGCGGCATTCGCTAAGAGCGGCGAAAAAATCCTCCTTAAACCCAATTGGCTCGCCCCCGATCCTCCGGAAAAGTGCACCTGTACGCACCCCATGGTGTTCAAGGCGGTATGCGAGGCGTTTCTGGAAACGGGCGCCAAGCTTTGGTATGGAGATTCCCCCGCGTTCCAGCGCCCCGACGCGGCGGCGAATAAATCCGGTTGCGCCGGCGTTGCCGACGGACTTTCGATCCCTTTGGCCGATTTCCGCCATGGAAAGGAAATATTCCATGCGCACGGCATACAAAACAAGAAATTCACCATTGCCAATGGCGTTTTAGAAAGCGACGGGGTGATCAGCCTGCCGAAACTGAAATCGCACGGATTCCTGCGTATGACGGGGGCGGTAAAAAATCAGTTCGGCTGCATCCCCGGAGCGTTGAAGGGTGAATTCCACGTAAAAACGTCCGACCCGACCGATTTCTCCAGAATGCTCGCGGACCTCAACGCATTCATCAAACCAAGACTCTATATCATGGACGGGATCATCGCAATGGAAGGCAACGGTCCGCGGGGAGGAAATCCAAAGGCATTGAATGTTCTTTTATTCTCCACCGACCCCGTTGCTCTTGACGCAGCGGCATGCCGGATAATAAGCATTGATCCGCGCTGCGTGCCTACCATTAAAGCCGGTGAGGATGCGGGCATCGGCGGGGCCCTCTTTGAATTAATAGGTGATCCGATTGAGGGTTTTATCGATACGACCTTTGCGATTAAACGGGAACCCATCGCGGCATACCGGCCGAAAGGAGCGCTCATTTTCGCGAAAAACGCCTTGGTCCCACGACCCGTTATTGTCGCGAAAAAATGCATCAAATGCGGCGTATGCGTTACCGTATGCCCCGTCAATCCCAAGGCGCTCGATTGGCATGACAATAATAAAAACCGTCCTCCCTCGTATATGTATAAACGATGCATACGGTGCTATTGTTGTCAGGAATTATGCCCTCAAAGCGCAATACGTTTGAAAGTTCCGTTCCTGAGAAAATTTTTCATGAAAAACAAACGATCAATGAAAGGTAACTCTCTAAAAACGCCATGAATTTCTATGACCGGAAAAACGAATACTTCAAGGAAATCTTCCATAAAACGGCTATTTTGCGTAAGCCGATCAGCGGAATCGTATCGGGGTATCATGAATTGCCGTATATTTTCGTCTCGCCTAACGATGATAATGATTCGCAGTCAATCGAAATAAGCGGCAAAATCAACGTCTCGCCCAAATTCGTCATTTCCCCTTCCATGCTCAGCGAAACATTTGGGGATGTATTCGACCCCGAAACCTTCGATAAGGATCTGCAGGGCAGGGTATTTTCATTCGCCTACGGCAATAGGAAAAACGTCAAAGTCCAAAATGAATATTTCCATGTTAAGAACATCGAGCAAAAACCCGAAGAATATTGTAAGATTGTTCTAGATCAGCTTCTCATGCAGGAAAATATTACAACCGGGCTTATCGTCGGACCGCGGTTCAAGTATTATCCCGTGTCAATCGACCGGTTCATCAACGAAATCATGGAACGGGAATTCAATGTGTAAAGAAGGAAAAAGACAGAAGTCAGAAGACGAAATTCAGAATGGGGAAATTCAATACTTCTTCCGCACCTTGTTTTCTTCTTCTGGCTTCTGAATTCTAACTTCTGTCTTCCGAGGTTAACCATGTTCGAAAAACCCCAATATTTCACTAAAGACGGCTTTAAACGGCTCTCTAAAAACCCCTATGGAAACGCGGAAACGCTCAGGCAATTCGCGTTGCTTAAAAAAAAGAAAACCGCCGAGGCAATGGCCGGACGAAAATCCGGACAAGGAATCGGCATCAGCGACGAAGCCGCTAAACTGATCGCCGGCGTACTCAAGGGCATGCTGAACAATCCCAGGAAATAACCTAAAAACATGCTTGCGCTTTCATTCTACCGGTTTTACGCATCAATCACCGCGGGCGTCCTAACCTATATTCTTTTTTCCCGCTCCCTCTGGTCGGGACTCCTAAGCGCTCTCGCCGTGCGCCTCGCGTGGTTTGGCGTGGAACGCTCAATCGCGGCAATCTTCATTAAAAGGCATTATGAACGGCATGTTTACGAATTCAAACAACAACTTGGCCCCTACGGAATACGTTTGGCGAATATGGCGCAGCGGGATTGGACGGTGAAGAAAAGTCTTGATGAGGTATTCACCTCCAATGTAAAAAAACTGCAACAAAACGTCGACCAACTCCGGGCTCTCGATACTTTGTTTTCCGCGGGAATGCGGCCCGACGCGCAAACCTACCAACTCCACGATTGCAAACTTAAATACGGAACATACCGTCTTGAAAAAATCCGTAAAACACAAACGCCAACCTGATATTTTTAAAAATAAATCGGTCCTCTTGTTTATCCCGCACTTTCATTATAGTATATTGTAATATCTCTACTTAAATGAAATTAACCGAACAATTACTCACTACACTATTTTTTTCCGGGAGGATGTATGGTCGAACGTGCGAATCAGTGGCTGCGTAGGTGCGTTTTTTATGTCCTTTTTCTGACGATCGGAGTACTTTGGGCCGATGATAAGCTTACCGCGCTGGTGACCGAGGGCAAATACGCCAAGGCCGTTGAATATATCGACCAATCCATTCCCCTGCCCCAGCGAACCGTTGAAATATGGCTCATCTACGCGGAAGCATTGGACAAATCGAATCCCGACAAACAAAAGGCGCTGAACGCATTCACGGAAGCGCAAAAGGTCCAACCGAGCGACCCGCGCATTTTCGCCGCCATGGGCGATTTTTACTTCCGTCAAAAAGATTACCAAAACGCCATGAAGCCTTACCAGAAATGGTATTTACTTGAACGCAGCGCCAAGGCCGCTGAAGCCATGGCCGGGTGCGCCATGCGGCTTAAGTTATACGACAAGGCGCGCGACGCCGCCGAATCGGCCGTTAAGCTGGACAGCAATGCCCTGGAATCAAGGAAGATCCTCAGCGCGCTCTATTTCGCCGATAAGGATTGGGCGGGCGCCGCCTCGCAGTTGGAGGCGATTGTCGCTAAAATCAAGGACGACGTCAATTACTGGAAAAAATTGGCCCGATGCTACGAGGAAACAGGCGCCCGCGATAAACTGATCATCGCAGCCGCGCGCATCGTCGAACTTGACAAGAAAGACATCCCGTCGCGGCGCCGGATGATCGAATACTACCTGGAAAAAAAGGACGGCGCTTCAGCCTTCAATCTGCTCAAGGAACTCGCGGTACTTACTCCCGACGACGCCAAAGTGTTCAAGCATCTCTACCAAATCAGCTTGGAAAAAGACCAGAAAAAGGATGCCATCCTCTATTTGCGTAATTTTTTAATGCTCGATTCATCCGACGCGGCCTCCTATAAAGTACAGGGAGATTTGCTCTACGAACAAAAAAATTCCGGCGAAGCGCTCGACGCCTACCGCAAGGCCATCAAGCTCAACCCCGCCATTACCGGGCTCTATCGATCCTATCTGGCCATGGCGCTCGACAAAAAGCTTGACGATGAGGTTATCGCCATCGCGCCAAAAGCCATAAGCGCCGACGAAATGGACGGCACCGCCTTCGCGGCGGTGGGGAACATTTACAAAAAGCGCAACCGCTGCGGAGACGCCATCGCGTATTACCAAAACGCTCTCAAGGCCGACGTTAAAAACCTGACCGTGCTCTCCTCGCTGGCGGAATGCCAGACGGCCGTGGGCAAGACCAGTGACGCGCTGCTCAACTATCAGCAAGTGGTGCTGCTCAATCCCAACGCCAACGCCGAATTCAAGCAATTGGGCGATCTTCTCCTCTCCCTGAATAAAAACGAAGAGGCCATGGAGAACTATCGGAAATACCTCGAAAAGTCCCCGACCGATGAACGAATCGCCAGTATCGTCGGCCTTTATTATCACAACAAAAAACAGTACAAGGACGCCCTTCCCTACCTTGAAAAAATCAAGGACCCGAAACTCATGACATCGTCCTTTGTCGTTAAACTCGCCGAATGCTATTACCAGACCGCCAATTACCAGAAGGCCGTGGAAAATTACGGAAAGGCCCGCTCGCTCAATCCAACGCACGCCGCCGTACTTCAGGAAATTCTCAAGCCGCTCGCCGTTTCCTATGAAAAAATAGGCTTTCTCGGGGATGCGGCAAAAACCTATGAAGCGTACGTAAAACTTCCCGGCGTAAAAGACCCCGATGCGTCATACAAGCAAGCCGCCCTGCGGGAAGGCACGGACCGTGAAACAGCGATGACGCTCTACCAGGCCAACACCCTGGCATACCCGCAAGACGAACGCAGCTTCGTGCGACTGGGCATCCTATTAGGCGAAGAACCGGGCCAAATGTCCAAGGCCATTGAAATGCTGCAGAAAGCATCGGCGCTTGCTCCTAGCGATACTGTCGTTTGGCAGAAACTCAGCGACGCTTACCATGCAAACAATAATTCAGGCAAGGAACTCTCCGCTTCGATAAAACTCGCCGGATTTCAACCCGACAATCTGGTCGCCAACCAGCGCGCGGGGACGATTCTCCATAAAAAGAAACAATATGCCCAGTCAATCCCCTACCTTGAAAAAGTAGCAGCCTCGACGCCGCGCGACGTCGAGATCCTCCTCATGCTCGCCGATGCGCTCATGCAAACCAAATCTCCCCAAAAGGCCGTCGAACTCTACGGCAAGGCCAAGGACCTCCAGCCCGAAAATGTAAAGATATGGTTGTCGCTCATCGCCGCCGCCGACGCGGCCGGCCAAACCGAAAAGGTCGCTGAGGCTAAAAACGGTCTTGCCGAACTTGATAAGAAAATCATCGCCAAAGACCCCAAGGCCATTGATTCGAGACTGCGCCTCGCCGAATACCTGGCGGCTAAAAACGAATTCGACGCCGCTTTTCCTATTTACAAAGAGCTGGCGGCGCTTACCCCTAAAGATAAACAGGTCTTTTCCCGTCTCGTTGAAATAGCCCAGAAAAAAGGAAAGGAGGGCGAGGCCCTTACGTATCTTAAGCAGTACGTCGCGCTGGACGCGGGCAACGCCAAGGCGCATTTGACTTTAGGTAATATGCTCTTCGATCAAAAGAACGTGGAAGGCGCGCTTGTCGAATTCCGCACGGCCTGGAAACTGGACCCCGCGCTGACGGGTTTCTTCCAGCATTATGGAGAGATCGTTGTCCAGAAGAACCTCGAAGACGAGGCGATAACGGTGCTCAATGCCGCCATCAAGAATAATGAAGCGGAGCCGAAAATGTTCATAACGCTCGGCAAATTGTATCAAAAAAAGCAACAATACGCTTCCGCCATCGGCATGTATAAAAAGGCATCCAACAACGATCCTAAAAACATGGAGGTGCTCGCCCTTCTCGCCGAATGCCAGGCCGCAAGCAATGACGTTGCCAATGCCATAATCACCTATGAACAGGTGGTATTGCTTAACCCGCAGGCCAGTATGGAGTATAAAGCGCTGGGCGACCTGCAGATGCGCCAAAACAAGCCGGAAGACGCCATCAAATCGTACCAGAAATACCTTGAAAAAGCCCTGGGTGACGATAAAATCGCGAAAATCGTCGGCTTGAACATGTACGGAAAAAAGCAGTTCCAGGAGGCCGTGCGCTATTTGGAGCTGGTAAAAAATCCTACGTTGCTCAATGAGGAATACCTTCTTGCCTTGGGGGATTCCTATTATCAATTGCAGAATTGTCTCAAGGCGTGCCTGGTGTTCAACCAGATACGGGCAAAAAAAGCGGGTGAATCGGTCCTGAAAAAGATCCTTCGTCCGCTGGGAGAATGTTATGAAAAAACCAACGAACCCCTCAAGGCCGCCGAAGCATATGAAGCGTATACCGCGCTGCCGGGCGTGATCGATGCCGACGCTTCGTATTTGCGCGCGTTTCTTCGTGAAAAAAGCGATCCAAAGGCGGCCGAAGCGCTGTATGTTTCCAACATGAAGTACTTTCCCAAGGACGGCCGCAGTTTCCTGCGTCTCGGCATGCTCCTCGCCGACAATCCCTCTACCCTCTCCAAGGCCGCGGAACCGCTTAGCCAGGCTTCGCTGCTGAATCCCAAGGACGTAGCCATCCTTTTAAAACTGGCCCAGGTTTACAATGCGTTGAAAAACGAGGACCGCGAGCTGGAAACATATAAAAAACTCCTCGTTCAGGACCCGCAAAATCTTGACGCCAATCGCAGGGTGGGCGCCATTCTCATGAAGAAAAAGCAATACTCCAAGGCCATTGAAAACCTTGAGGTTGTTCAGGTCACCAATCCCCAGGACGCGGAAATCATGCTGATGCTCTCGGAAGGTTACCTGAAAACCGGCCGCAAGGATAAAGGTATTGAACTTTTGGCCAAGGCGCAAACCATTAAAAAAGACAATCCCGATTTGATGTTTCAGTTGTATAATGTTTACAAAGAGGTAGGAAAAGCGCAGGATGCGGAAACCACCATCAAACAACTGATCTCCCTTAAAAAGGATAATAAATTCCGCGTTCTCTATGCCAACGACCTCATGGAGCAGAAACGTTACGACGAGGCCAAGACGGTCGCTGATGAAATCGTGAAAGCCGAGCCCATGAATTTCGACGGTCTTATGCTTGCTGGCAAAGTCCAGGAGCTTCAAAACAAATTCGAGGACGCCTTGGAGACCTTTAAAATGGTGCTCTATATAAATGATAACTACGCCCCCGCCAATTATGAACGCGGCGAAATTTATCGCAAGCAGTCTCAAATGGACCGGGCCGTGACTTTTTATCAAAAGGCTTTGCAGGCTGATCCTAAATTCGCGCTTGCGGAGCTTGGGTTGGCGCGGGTAGCCAAGACGCAGAATAAAACCGCCGAATATACGACTCATTTGAACAAGGCAAAGACGCTGGATCCCGATAACAAGGAAATTCTGGCGGAACTTAAGTAAAAAAGCCGGCGTAGCTGACACGATAGACAAAAAACAACGAAAAGGCCCATTTGTTTGGGCCTTTTTGTTTTAAAAATGCCTTGTTGATCTTTTTTTTTCCACCCATTCATTAAAAAAAAGATATATTATTTCGTATTCACTAAACTCTTGTGTAAAAATATGCTACTAATTTATCTTGATGCGTGTACGTTACCGCAACTAAGATATAAGCATTTAAGGATAGCCGCACAACCAAGAAATTAAAGCCTCAAGAAACTTGCGTAAGGAGGAAACGGATCTATGAGTCTATTTCGAACCATTATCTATTCATGCATCGTAGTTACACTCTCTACAGGAATGGTGTTAGGAGAAGATGAACCGGGACAAGCTTCCGTAAAATTAACTCCAACGGGTTTTGCCTCGTATGAAATCGGCCAGATCGTGAAGGCAAATCCTCAGACGACTCAGGCGCTGGAATTTCAGACTGAGCACCTCTTGTATCAAAAATCCTACGTTGGATTTAATTTACTGGCATCATACACTCCTCTGCCGATAACCACAAATATCGGCGTGGAGTTGAAATCATTTAACGAAACCCCAAGAAAAAGTGTCGTTGCGGGGGATAATGGATTAGCGGTCAGATTTTTCTATTTCTTCTATCTCACCCGCGCGGATTTCCTCTATTCCAAAAGTGAAGGGTTTAACCTTGACGTGGGTTATTTTCCCCTTAAGTACGACGACAACGCCCGAAATCTGGGAGAATACCTTTTCAGGAGTGGAACCTATCCCCAATACCTTATTTCCAATTTTGATTTTGCCGCCGCCAGGGTCACGGGAATAAATGCGTTCGGCACGCTTTTCGGCAATCTAAATTATAAAGCGCTTCTTACCATCAATACCGAGGGCGCAACCATGGGCGACCTGAATTTGACCGGAATCGCCGCATATTCCGTTTTTAATAAATTTCTTGAAATTGGCGCGGGTGTCTCTTTTTGCAGTCTTATTTCGGCCAATTCAAACCATACGCATCCTCCTAAAAGCGACGCGAGCAATCCGTCCGATTGGTATATTGACAATGGAGATACAAACACCTACACATTCGCGGGAACAAAACTCATGGGAAAACTTTCGATTGATCCGAAAGTTTTTTTTAGGAGCGACATATTTGGAAAGGAAGACCTCAAAATCTATGCCGAGGCCGCTATTCTTGGCGTCAAGAACTACCCGGTCAGCATCGATACGTCAACCCTGGGGACGCGCTATGACGACCTGGGGAAAAGGATACCCATCATGTTCGGCGTCAATGTTCCCACGTTTAAATTTCTCGATGTGTTGAGCCTTGAAGCAGAGTGGTTCGGCAATCCTTTCCCAAATGATATGTCGACCTTTGTAGTAAATGGGATTCCGATGTCGGTCAGTTCCAAGTGGGGTAATGGCAGTGGGTCGTTCTATGCGGATTCAACGGCGGACAATTGGAAATGGAGCATTTACGCCAAGAAAACGTTCGCGGGCCATTTCAATGCGGTTGTCCAGGTTGCCAGCGACCATTACCGTTGGGATAAGTTCGGTTACCAGGATCAAGCAAACATGATGACCGAGGCTTTGACGCAACCGAGGCATTTTTATTATGTCGCCAAGCTCGGCTATTGTTTTTAACTTCATTTTTACATAGGAGAAACCATGAACAAATTATCGTCGGCTTTCCTACTGTTTTTTCCGGCGTTCATCGTCTATGGTCAGGTCGACACTTCCCTATCGCAATTCTGGATGATGACCTATTTCATCAATAGGGAGGATAATGTCGGCGCGCGTCTTGCCTTCAGTTCCGACGTCTCGGGAATTAAATGGCAAAAATACGATAACGATAATGCCGTTATAGTTCCGATAACCGTGACCGGCGCTAACGATAGTCGAATGCGCGATCCCATGACCGCATACGATTCAATCAATAGACGGTTTAATATGGTCTGGACCGTTTCATGGACCGGAAAAATCATCGGTTGGGACACTTCAGCGCTTTTAAAAAAAGGAACATGGGGCCCGCAGGTTGGTCTTGCAGTGAGTAGCAACATCGCCAATGCCTCTTACAGTTGGGCGCCGGAAATATTCTGGGATGACATCCAAAGCAAATGGATGATCTACTGGTCGGTCAGCGTGAGCGGCACTAATTCGAAAATATATTACTCGATGGTTACCGGGTCCGATTTCAAAACCTTCAGCCCTGCACAGGTGCTCTTTGACCCCAAGTATGATGTTATTGACGCCGATATCATCAAAGTAGGACCGGCGAATTACCAGATGGCTTTTAAAAACGAAAGCGGCACCGGTAAGTGCATCAGCCTCGCCTCCGGCGCAACTACGCCTCAAGGGCCATATACCACGAACAGCGCGGTCGTTGTGGCCTCCCAAACCGAAGGACCTTCGATTGTTAAACAGGGCAGCGAATATCATATTTTCGCCGACCACTACTCAAACAACGGGATAGCGGTGGCGAAATCCGCGACCATCGCCCCGGGAACTTCGCCCTGGCCGGAAAGCTGGACTACGTTCGGCACGGGAGGCTCACGCTTGGTCGTCAGTCATTGTAACGTCATAGCAGTGCCCAAAGCTCTTGTCAAATGGATGCTTTATAACGACAGCGCCTGGGTGAAATTCGTTAAAAACAAAACCACGGTGAAGGATTTTAAACAAGCGCCCTCAATGATACCTAATTCAAATCAAATGAACATTAAGAGCACTCTGTTCGATCTGTCCGGACGAATGGTCGGCAATACCGGAAGAAATGGCGCTTTGCTGAAATCAGCGGCTATCCGTATGCCCGCGGGTGTCTATTTCAAATCGAACGGAAACGGTACAGCGGCAAAAAAGGTAATCCCTCAATAGTAATACTAGTACGGCGGCATTCGCTGTTTCAAAGCCGGGCTTCTTGATATTTCGCAAACTATCAGGAAGTCCGGCATTTTTTTCTATTCAGCCTCTTTCTGAATTCGTGCACCGAAATGTAGAGACGAGCGAACTGCGCGTCTCTCCAAATCAGGCGTCCAACATACTGTTATTATCTATTAACAAGAACAGCCCTGAACCCGATTGAAGGGGACGCGATGTCGGGCTTCATCCGACTTCTGGCGGCTGATTGGGCGAAGTAATAGGTTGTTTGAAAGCTTCCGCCCCTGATGCAGCGTTCCTGGCCGTTTGCCGGACCCATGGGGTCCGTGCCGGGGGACGCGGCGTAGTAGTCGGCGCCGAACCAGTCGTTGCACCATTCCCAAACGTTGCCGACCATATCATAAAGGCTAAAAACATTGGCTCGCCGCGTAGCTACGGCGTGCGCCTGATTGCCGCTGTAATCCTGAAGCCATGCGTAGGTCTCGGCGTCCAACTTGTCGTCGCCCCAATAGAACAGCGAGGCGGTTTGCGCTCTGCAAGCGTATTCCCATTCGGCCTCGGTGGGCAGGCGATACCCGCCCGCCGTCATGTCGGCGCTCACTCCAGTCAAGGCGCTCGCGGCGCCCTTCGTACCGATAATTGACTGATATGAATATACCGTGTCCTTGCCGTCGCGCCGGCTTCGGGCGTTGCAGTAGAGCGCGGCGTCGAACCATGTGCAATTGGCCGCCGGTAGCGCCGAGGAAGCCGTTTGGCCGGAGGCACGTCCCAACGCCTCCGCGAAGTCTTTTTGGGTCACTTCGGTGGAGTCCATCCAAAAATGATACGACAAGGTCACCTGATGCGCGGGCATTTCCGATCCTTCGAAGCCGTTTTGTCCCATGATAAAACTCTTCGATCCGCTGCGAATAAGGACCATTCCCGTGGGAGCTCCCGGAGCCGCGGCCGCGGTAAAGACGCCCGTCGACTCGATACTGTCGCCGAAGAGGTCTTTAACCGTCACTTTCCAATTGTATTTTGTTAATGCCTGCACGTGTTCGGCGATAAACGATTCGGCCCTTCCCGCATATGCCGGGGTCATGGGGCCGTCACCGGCGCCCAGGAACAATGTATAGGTCAGCGTGTCCGCGTCGCCGTCGGGGTCTACGCCCTTGTAGGCAATGCGGATCCTTCCTTCGGCGTCAACGAAATTATAGGAAAGAAACGGCGCGGAGACGCCCGCCGCCGGTTCAACCACATTGACCGATGTAGGCCCGCGGTTGAACAACACCGTAAACGAATCCGAAACACAGGTATCACTATCCATCACTCCCCACCAAACGGTAAGCGGGCCGCCCTGCGACCGTGAAAAGGTCTTTTGCGGGGCGGACGTGCTGTCGGTCCAGGGTCCGGGTTGGGTTCTCCAATAATACCGCGAAATACCGGAATTGGTGTCGAAGGCGGAAACGGCGATTGTCACCCCGGCTTGTTGACTTACTACCGTATCGCGAACGCGGCTGAGCACGGGAATAAAACTATGCACTAATGCCGTAAAACTGTCCACGGCCGATGTAAGCCCGTCATTGTCCATGGCGCGCACCAGAACCACATGCGCGCCGGTTTCGCTTCTTTTCCAAAGGTGCGTTTGTTTATTGGGAAGCCATACGCTGTCCCACGTGACGCCATGATCGAATGACCAGAGGTAGCCCTTGATCGACCCATTAGCGTCGCTACCCTCGGCGGTAAACCCGATAGCTTCATTAATCGGCACAATGGTGTCGGAGAGGCCCGACAGGGTGGGCGGAAACCAGTTCGCGCCATTGGGATCGTGGGGGTTTGTCCATTGTTTTTCGGGCCCCATCTTCGTGCAGGACTGCGGCGCGAAAATAATTACCCCCGACGCGATACATATAAAATATCGGCCGAATAATCCAAGGGAGCGAGCTATGAAATGCACTATAGTATTCCTGTAAATCCTGTTCAAAACAGGAATGAAAAAGCTAATCCGACCGTACAGGCGCCCGCGGCAATATACAAAATGTCCCTGTTTCCCATGGCCTTTCTCGCGGCGTCCCGATTGGCATTATAACCATCGTGGTATTGTTGAAAATCACCATGCGCCCGGTCATAGGCCAGAGCGGCGTCATCAGCCTGCGAAAGCTTGGATTTCGCGGTCAAATCAAAGTACGCTCCTCCGGCCCCACAGAAGGCCGCAAGCCCGCTAAAAAGCATTTTTTGCACGAGTTGGCGCGACCTTTTTTGCGCGAGTTTTATTGTCTTTATGGAATCGCGAAAAGCCTGCGTTTGTTCAAGATTGAGCGTCAAAACAATAGGTTTGGTTCCCACGATGGAAATGCCGCGCATGACCGGTTCATACCCATGCATGGAAACATCCAAATCATAGTCTCCGGGTTTCATAAAGCTATTGACATAAGGAGTCAATCCTTCGAATTGACCGTTTAAATAAACCGATGCTCCAAAAGGATCGGTTACTATGTCTAGCGTAGCGCATTGTTCCCGGCAAGTGAGAATGATCGTCCTCTCCTCTCCGGCCTTTAAAATCAATGACGCGGAATACGACACTATACCCTTAGACTCGATCTGGACCCCAATAGGGCCGGGCTGGACAAGATATCGATTGTTTTCATCCGGTCGAATCGCGGAATTATTAATGAGAACTTTTACGTCGGCCGGCAGATTAGTAATGGATAATTTTGCCGGAGATTGTAACGATTCGGCTTTGGCATGGTTTCCCGAAAAACCAATGCACCATGCCGCAGCTATAAAGGTTAGGGATGCGGGACCATATCGAAAAAAACGATTCATGAATACCTATCCTCTATAACGAAATCATCGTTTGCCCGGTTTTGCCACGTATACTCCCGGAGAAAGCGAAGCGGGCATCCGCCCGAAAGATTGCTCTAAAAGCAAATTCCCCACCCGGCGGCCTCTCACATCAACCATTTCGAATGTACCGGAAACACCCCTTGAAAAAACCCCGGTTTTCACGATCCGACCTAATCCGTTCATGATAAAGGGCCGGCGAACTCCCTTGCCGGAAAACCTCATGGAGCGCCCCGCGGCAACCCGCGCGATTGTTTTTTCGGTAAGACTTATTTTGTCAATATACACGGTTGATTTCGCCAGACCGCAGTTGAATTCCACGCGGGCATTGGTATCGGAGGCAAGGGTCATGGGAAACTCAATTGAATAATTCCGTTGCGTTGCCGTCAACGCGACGTTTGACTTGGAAGTATCGAGATAACTGGCGTACGCTCCGCCCGACATGCCGACATTGACATTGACCGTACAGGGAACGGACGCTGAAGCGGCGAATGAAAGTACGTACGTTTTACCCTGCGCCAGCGATATTCCCGACTGCGTTAATTGTATCTGCCAACTCATGGCGCCCGGCGTGTCTATCGCAAGCGTATAGTTCCCCTCAGCCGCCATACCCATGGCCTTTCCGCCATATACGCCGAGGCTCCATTGGGAAGCGCCATCGGTAAAATATCCGTTGCGAATGAGCTCCCTCGAAGGGATGATTTCAAATGGCGCCATGGAGACGTCCATGACGGAAGGAATCGTTGTGCTTGACAAGCGAAACAAGCACCACGGAGAATAGCTCCCGGCTACGGTCCATTGAAAGGAACCGGTATTATCGACATGGTCGGATAGCACCTGCCATGAACCGCCGTTATCCGTTGAAAATTCCAGTGTAAGAGTTCCCATTTCCCCAACGGATATCCATGAAATGTTGATGGGGAGGCCCTTACTCAATTGCTCGCCGCCTGCGGGAGTAAGCAACTTTATGGTGGGAGCGGTAATTTTTTGAATGCTTATATTGTCAATTGTCACGTTCCCCGATTGCTTGCCGCAATTAAAGGTTACGCGCGCGTTGGTATCGGAGCGGGCCCGCATGACGAAAAGGACGCTGAATCGTTGCATGTCTCCGGACAAACGTACGGTGTCAATTCCCGAATAGGATGTATACGCTCCGCCATTCATTTCAATATCGGCTTCAACGGTGCGCGATGCGGAGGCTGATGCGTCAAATGAAAAACTATAAATTCCGCCGCTGTCTAATTTGATGGCTGACTGGGTACATTGAACGTACCAAGCCTCGGAACCGGGGTTTTGAATGGAAACAACGTACGCTCCATCGGTAACGCCGGCAGTGGCTTGCGCATCACCATAAACGCCCAGCGAAGTCCAGGAAGTTGAACCGTTTAAAAAATCCCCGTTGGCGACTAAATTCATCTGCGCAAAAATGCCGACATTGATCGCGCCTATCATTGTAGCCGTTATAAGTCCGAAGCGAAACATGAGGATTCCGTTATAAAACCTGTAAGTGAATAATATGGGTTAGTAGAAAAAAAATCGAGTAGTGTTCATTTTTTTTCATAATAACCGGCTCTTAGAGGGGATTAAAGCCAGACTGATCTGATTAAAAGTCTTAAATTCTGAAGCATCAGCAAAAAAAACGTGGATATTTCGGATGGAAAATTGCAGGCGCCTGAGTCTTGAAATACTTTACTGAATTTGAACTTCTTGCGCTTTATTTTCTACTAATGTATAAAATTTATAATTGGATCTTATAGAAAAGTGTTTGATAATATTTCATAAAAATGCTACACTATAAACATTCAAATGCACGATTTCCGAACACCCTCGTACCGCTCTTTAAAGGTTACCGGTCAATGACAAACAAGATTACCTGGTTCCACGGTTTTATATCAGCGCTCTTCGTTTTTTTTTGCGGTTACAATGCTTTTTCCGCGGTTTCGGTGAAAGTGTTCATGAAAGACAATACTTTGGCTGATTCAGCCAAGGCAAGTCCTTTCATCTATATAAAAAATACGGGAACCGATACGTTAAAAAATTTCTATTTTTATTATTATTTCACTACCGAGCAAGGGAATGCGGCGGTCTACGGTACCTATTATATTCCCAATACTACCGTTACTTTGGAAAAAATAGACAGTACCAACTATCGTCTAAAATTTTTTATATCAGGTTGGCCGCTTAAACCCAACGACTCCCTCTTTGACGAACAATTCGCGGTTTACTATGATTATGTCAAGAAAGTCGACAAAACGAATGATTATTCCTACATGGCAAATGCTTCGTTTTTGGAGGATACTAAAATTCCCGTTTTCTTAGTTTCCAATGATTCCCTCATCTACGGTACTACACCGAATACCCCCGTTAAGCCTACGGCGAAAATTTCAGGAGTTCCAACCTCCGGGAAGGATTCCTTGAAAGTCCAATTTATCGATTCGTCAACAGGAACGATTACCTCCCGTCTTTGGAATTTCGGCGACAATACCACCGACACTTCCGCTCATCCGCTCCATAATTATACGAAACCCGGCAGCTTTCCGGTTAAGCTCGTGGTGATCGGACCGGGGGGTAAGGATTCCCTGACAATACCGAACTATATCGTCATCACCGCCGTTATTCCAAAACCTTCGCCTAAATTCTCGGGCGCTCCAACCTCCGGGAAGGATTCCTTGAAAGTCCAATTTACTGATTCGTCAACAGGAACGATCACCTCCCGGCTCTGGAA
>Ga0224523_1000039_pt1 | contig 96158 bp, 85 predicted proteins | sample CFST50metaG_FD_182732 | JGI IMG/M metagenome (GOLD analysis project Ga0224523, IMG submission 182732) | Peat soil microbial communities from Stordalen Mire, Sweden - C.F.S.T50 | ecosystem: Environmental > Terrestrial > Soil > Wetlands > Peat | place: Sweden: Norrbotten County, Stordalen Mire... | reverse complement strand
GGACAATTGAATGTGTTAGATGAATTTTTTTATAAATATATTGTCCCTAAAGAGACAAGGGAAATTTTGGAATGTTTTTTTATAAATATTTTATCCCTGACGGGATAAAGGAATTTTTCGATAATTTTTTATAAATATATTGTCCCTAAAGGGACAAGAAAAACAAAAAAATATTTTGCTATAAATATTTTATCCCTAACGGGATATTGAAATTGAATGATATAAAACGTGCCGTAGGCACGAAATATTTATAGAAAACGAATATATCGTGAATGATTGTGCCGTAGGCACGGAATATTTATAGAAAACGAGTATATCGTGAATGATTGTACCGTAGGCACGGAATATTTATAGAAAATTTATAGAAAACGAATATGTCACGAATGATTGTGCCTTTAGGCACGAAATATTTATAAAAAAAATTGAAAACAAATATCAAATTATTAAAAATTTAAAATTAAAATAAAATGGACGAAAAAATAATTTTGCTCGTTGAAGATAATCAGGATGATATTGCATTAACGTTACGGGCTTTTTCAAAAATTCATATTAAGAACAAAGTAATCACAGTCGAAGACGGTGAAGAAGCTCTTAACTATCTTTTTTGCAAAGGTAAATTCCAGGGAAGAAATCCACTTGATTTACCTTCTGTGGTATTGCTCGATTTAAAACTGCCAAAAGTTAATGGCTTTGAAGTTTTAAAAGCAATTCGCGAAAACGAATCAACTAAGTTATTACCGGTTGTATTTTTGACTTCGTCTAAAGAAGAAATGGATATTATTAATGGATATAAACTCGGTGTGAATAGTTATATTCGGAAACCTGTTGATTTTGAAAAATTCTTTGAAGCTATTCAAACCCTTGGAGTTTACTGGCTTCTAATGAACGAACCTCCAATTATTTCCAATAAATTATGAAGACTAAAAAAATTAAGGCATTAATTTTAGAAGATTCTGAAGATGACGTTAAATTAGTGCTTCGGGAACTTAACAAAGGTCAATACGAAATAGAACACACATTAGTTGAGGATGCCGCAGGGTTTGAAAATGCTTTAAAGAAGGAGTGGGATGTAATAATTGCAGATTACACTTTACCAACCTATACAGGAATAGAGGCACTAAATATGTGTAACGAAAAAGGGATAGAAATTCCTTTTATTGTTGTGTCGGGTTCTATAGGCGAAGATATTGCCGTGAATATGATGAGAACAGGCGTAAAGGATTACATTATGAAAAATAATCTGACAAGACTTTTACCGGCAATAGAAAGAGAAATAGCCGAGGCAAAGATTCGGAAAGAGAAAAAACTCTGGGAGGAGAAATTAATCATTTCGGAAATTCAATATCGCCGTCTGTTCGAATCATCTAAAGACGGGATTCTGATTCTCGATTTTGAAACAGGAATGATAACAGATGTAAATCCATTTTTAATCGAATTACTTGGCTATTCACACGATACGTTTCTTGGAAAAGCTATCTGGGATATTGGATTCTTCAAAGATATATTTGCGAATGAAGAGAACTTTTTGGAATTAAAACAGCAAGATTACATACGATACGAAGATTTATCTTTGGAAACTTTTAATGGGCGAAAGATTGATGTAGAGTTCATCAGTAATGTTTATCAGGTTGACCACAAAAAAGTAGTTCAATGCAACATTAGAGATATTACTGAGCGCAAACAGGCGGAGGAAAATACCGTTAATTCTCAAAAGTTGTTGCAAAGAATAATTGACCTTCTTCCGATAAGGATATTCTGGAAAGATACTGATTTAAATTATCTTGGTTGCAATGAGATTTTTGCAAAAGATGCGGGTAAGAAAAGTTCAAAAGAACTGATTGGTTTGGATGACTTCCAGATGAACTGGAAGGAGCAAGCTAACGCATATCGGAACGATGATCAAAAAGTCATTAAATCCGGAGAATCTAAAATCAATTATGATGAACAACAAACCACTCCGGAAGGAGACAAAATCTGGTTAAAAACAACCAAAATGCCTTTAACTGATTTGCGGGGAAATACAATTGGTATTTTAGGTTCTTACGAAGACATTACCGAACGTAAAAAAGCGGAAGAAGCATTACTTGAAAGTGAAGAGCGATATAGAGTGTTTATAAATTCTACAAATGATATGGCATTCCTTAAAGATTCACAATTTAAGTATACGCTTATAAACAGAGCTAATGCGAAATTTTTTGGCAAAGATGAAAAAGAAATAATAGGTAAAACTGATTTTGATTTTATGTCTGAAAGTTCCGCTCAAAAGTGCCAGGAAACCGATAATCAGGCTCTTGCCTCCGATACTATTATTGTTTCTGAAGAAATTATAGGCGAAAAGATTTACGAAACCCGGAAATTCAGAGTCCATTTAAGCAGTGGTAAATTTGGTATTGGAGGTTACATTCGGGAAATAACAGAAAAGAGACTTGCTGAAGAAGCCCTTCGAAAAAGCGAAAAGCAACTTTCCGAAGCACTGGATATTGCTCACCTCGGTCCCTGGGAATATGATGTCATTAAAGATGAATTTACCTTCAACGATAATTTCTATAAGATATTCCGTGTAACGGCGGAACAGGTCGGTGGATATAAAATGTCATCATCTGAATATGCCCGGCGTTTTGTCCATCCGGATGATATAGAAATTGTCGTTAAAGAAATTCAGGAAACTATTGAAAGCAATGATGCGAATTATAGTAAAATATTGGAACATCGTATTCTGTATGGAGACGGAGAAGTTGGTTATATTTCCGTCAAAATTTTTACCGTTAAAGATTCTTCCGGGCGCACAATAAAAACTTATGGAGTAAATCAGGACATAACAGAACGGATGCAATCTGAAGAATTATTGCGGAAAAGTGAAGAACGATTTCAACTTGCTTCCCGCGCAACAAATGATATTATATATGACTGGAATTTAACAAATGGAGTAGGCTGGTTTAGCGATTCATATAATAAACTTTTCGGGTATGAAGGTACTAACGAAAAATTTGATTACTGGAAAAAGAAAATTCACCCCGAAGATTTCGACAGGGCTATTTCAACAACTGATAAGATAATAAACAGCGGTGGGGATTCATGGTCAGTTGAGTATCGCTTCAGACGAAAGGATGATTCTTATGCCTATGTCTTGGACCGCGGATTTGTTATTCGCAATAATAAAGGAATACCAACCCGGCTTATAGGGTCATTGGTTGACTTCTCTGAACGAAAGGAATCGGAAGAAATATTGCGGGATAGCGAAGAAAAGTACAGGACGATTTTCGAAAATATTCAGGATATCTTTTACCAGGCTGATAATAATGGAATAATAACTGATGTCAGTCCGTCTATTTACAAACAATCTGGCTGGAAACCTGAAGAGTTAATTGGTAAGCCGGTGGATTTATTTTATTATAATAAGGAAGATAGAATTAATTTTATTAATGCTATAACTGATAAAAGCGAACTTTCCGATTACGATGTAAAGCTCAAACATAAAAATGGAAATTTAATCTATACTTCTGTTAACGCTCATATTCGATTCGATAAAAATAAAAACCCTATAGGCGTAGAAGGATTATTGAGAAATATAACCGAAAAGAAAATATCCGATGAATTATTAAAAGAAAGCGAAGAGCGCTACCGTAAACTTTTCGAATTGTCACCTGAAACTATATTCATTCAATATGAAGGGAAAATTGAATTTATTAATCCAGCAGGCGTTAAACTTTTTAAAGCAGAAAACGAAAACGAAATTGTCGGAAGAAAAGTTATAGATTTTGTTCATCCTGATTATAAAGAAATCATATCCCAGCGAATATCATTTATTAATAGTGAATTCGTTGATATTCCTTTAAAAATAGAAAAATTTATTTGCCTGGATGGAAGTTCGATTGATGTTGAAGTAACTGCAACAGCTTTTATGTATAAAGGTAAAAAAGCCGCATTAGTAATTTCAAGAGATATTACCGACAGGAAGAAATTCGAAGAAGAATTAATCGCAAGTGAAGAACGGTATCGTGTCTTGATTGAATCAATGCACGATGGGATTATGCAGGTGGATAATAATGATAAAATTCAGTTTGTAAATAATCGCATTTGCGAAATGTTTGGTTATACTAACGAGGAACTGATAGGAAAAACCGGTATCGATGTTATTGTAATTGATGATGATAGAGAAATGGTTCGCGAAAAATTTCATAAACATGATATAGAATACTCAATTAAGCATATGGCCCGGGGTAGAAAGAAGTCAGGGGAAATATTATGGCTCAATGCAAGTGCTACTCCGATAAAAGATGAATATGGCATTGTAAAAAGTTCTGTTATTTTTTTAAGTGACATAACAGACCGTAAACGCGCAGAAGATGAATTAATTAAAATATCACAGGCAATTAATCAAAGCCCGGTTACGGTTGTAATTACCGATGTGAATGGTGATATTGAATATGTGAATCCTAAATTCGTCGAAGTAACGGGTTATAGCCCTGAAGAGGTTATTGAAAAAAACCCCAGGATATTAAAATCGGATGAAAAATCGCCTGAAGAATATAAAGAACTTTGGAAAACAATTTCCTCGGGGAATGTCTGGATAGGCGAATTTCATAATAAAAAGAAAAACGGTGAACTCTATTGGGAAAATGCTTCTATCTCTCCTGTTAAAAATTCGGAAGGTAAAATTACACATTACCTTGCAGTAAAAGAAGATATTACTGAAAAGAAAAAAAGAGAAATTGAATTAATAAATGCAAAAGAAAAAGCCGAAGAATCCGAACGTCTGAAAACAAGTTTTCTTGCAAATATGAGCCACGAACTTCGTACACCAATGGTAGGAATTCTTGGATTTGCCGAGCTTATGAAAGATATGACAGATGATTCCGAATTAAAGGAATTTTCGGATTGTATATTAAAAAGCGGAAAGAGATTAATGGAAACATTGAATCTGATTCTTGACCTTTCAAGAATAGAAGCCGGAAAACTGGAAATAAAATCAAGCGATGTGAATATTGTAAGTCTTACAAAAGAAGTATTTGAAAACTATGTTGCCGAGGCGAAAAAGAAAAATTTATTATTCTCATTTATTACATCTTCCGAAAAAATAATTTCTAAAGTGGATGATAGAATGTTATGGGAAGCTATAAACAATCTTATCAATAACGCAATTAAATTTACCAAAAAAGGCGGAGTTACAGTCGAGGTGAAAACAGAAAAAATCAAAAACAAAAAAAAGGCAGTCATAAGTGTATCCGATACAGGTATTGGTATTCCTGAAGATTCGATTAATTTAATATTCGAAGAATTCCGCCAGGTTAGCGAAGGTTTCGGAAGGGGTTTTCAAGGAACCGGACTGGGCTTAACCATTACTAAAAATTTTGTAGAGAAAACAGGAGGTATTATTACCGTAGAAAGCGAAGTCGGTGTCGGCTCTGTATTTAAAATTGAATTTCCTCTGCTTGAAACTGATATTATAGAAGTTGAACCCGAAAAAGAAACAGAGGTGGAAGAAATACCGGAATCAGAGAAAAAAAACATACATTTGCTGTGTGTGGATGATGATGTGTTTACAAGTAAATATATCAACTTTATTCTTAACAAAGATTACATATTATCTTTTGCCGTTGACGGAAAATCCGCACTTGAAATGGCAAAATCCCATACGTTTTCTTTGATTCTTATGGATATAAATCTCGGGAAAGGTATGGATGGGGTTGAAACTACAAGGAAAATACGAAAACTCCCGGGATATGAAAAAGTACCCGTAATAGCAATGACGGCTTTCGCTATGAAAGGAGACAGGGAAGATTTATTAAACGACGGCATGGATGATTACATCTCCAAACCGTTCAAAACTCTTGAATTAAAAAAGATAATTAATACCGTTTTAAGTAAATCGAATATTTAACATTCTCTCTCCCCTTTGAAAAGGAAGCAAGGGGGTGTCATTCTAAGTTCTTACCCCCCTTAGAAGGGGGGCAGGGGGGATGATTTTAATTGATTATATTTCATTACATCTTCAGAAGGGTTATAATAAAATTTAAATAAATTGATAACAAATTTTTTAATAGCATTCTTATCCACAATTAAAACCTTAGACATATTCACCGAAAATTTTACTCATTAATTTAATTCAAATTATTTTTTATCAATATTCTCATTTCCATCATCCCCCTTTAATCCCCCCTTCAAAGGGGGGAGAAAACGGACATCATCCTCTATTAGCGAGGTGTGTTTTTTCTCCGGATTTAACATCTCCCAATTCTCGGCTCTTTTTATATTTGCTTCCACAAAAAGTAGTAATTATTATGACAACAGAATCATAGTTATTACTATTTTTTTTCATTGTAGTTAATCGGATATTTTTTGCAGTAGTGAATAAAATTTGAGAGAAAAGTATTTAATTATCATATATTACGAATTATTATTCAGGTGAAATTGTTAATAATTTAGATAGTATGTTAGATTTTCTATGATTTTACATTTGTGTATATATGTTTGATGTAATTTGAAGAATTAAAATAAAAATGATAAATATATTAATAACAGATGATAATCCGAATATCAGGGCAGGAGTTAAACAAATTATCTCCGAAGAAACTGATATGAAGATTAGCGGAGAAGCCGAAAACGGTATGCAGACTCTGGAATTATTGAAGAATAATAAATATGATTTATTAATTCTTGATATCAATTTGCCCGATATAAACGGACTCGAAGTGTTACAAAATTTAAAGTATTCAAAATATAAAATACCCGTTTTAATATTAAGCGTCTTTCCGGAAGAACAATTTGCTTTAAAAATGATTGAAGCAGGTGCTATAGGTTACCTTAACAAAATGGATGTCTCCGATAATTTAATTTACGCAATAAAGAAAGTGATAGCAGGGGAATATTATTTTAAATCTACTTTACCGCAGGATGTAACAGCTTCAATTCACAAAGTTATCGAAAAAAACCGCGGCGAATAATCTTCTCTGTTAATTAATTTTCCAAAATACTTCCTGTAATATCAAAAAAAAATAATATTGAATGTATTCTGTTTGCTCGCCGGATTTATTCCACTCTTTTGAAAATATTTTTAGAAATATTTTAACTGATATCGTTTCTTCCCTGTCTTTGCATTAATATATTTCATTTGAAAGTGATTTCAAAAATTTAAATATCCCGTCAAGAATATTTTTATAACCATTCAAATCACTTTCTCTTCCGTAATCACCCGAAATAAGAAGTGTTTTCAACTTTCATTAAAATATACCCGTAAAGAAATTATATAATATCGAAAAATCCACAACAGATAAGGGGTTCCAATGTTTATATTATCTTTAATCGGAAATTTTTTTTTCCGGAAGCCCGGTTTTGAATAATCTTTTGTCCTGTTTCCTGTCATAATTATTATTACACGAAAATCATATTCCTTATTATTGACATTTTACGGTGTTTATGCGAAGTTACATCAAGTTTCAATATTAATTAGCAAGAGGAAGTTTTTTAAAATTGTTAGCTTGAAGTTCCACCAAAAACCCTGAAAAAAATTTCCAAATTAGTACGTCTTTAAATAAATAGAATTGTAAAATATTAAAATCATAATATCATAATGAAAAATAAGTTTAATTCAGCAGTCGAAGCCGCAAAAAAAGGAAACCTGGAATATGCTAAAAAGGTATTTGATATGGTTTTAAAGAAAAATTCATCAAACTATGCGGCATATATTAACAGGGGAAACGTAAGAAGAAATTTGAGCGATTTTAATGGCGCCCTCGAGGATTATAACAGAGCTATAAAGCTCGAGCCTGAAAGGTCTGAAGCTTATAATAACAGGGCAAACTTATTCTGCCACCTGTGCTGTTTCGAAGAAGCATTGAATGATATAAATAAGGCAAATGAAATTAATCCGGACAGCGCCCTGATTTTATGCAACAAGGGAAATATTGAATCCAGGATGGAACTGTTCCAGGAAGCAGAATCCGACCTTAACGAAGCGATACAAAAAGAACCTACATTTTTACTTGCTTATCTTTGCAGGGGTTTGTTGAAAGAGAAAACAGAAGATTACATCGGGGCAATAAAAGACTATTCGGTTGCTATTAAATTTAACGGCAAATATGCCGATGCTTATTATCATCGCGGAAAAGTGTTTATGGATTATTTAAATGATGAATCCAGCGCTAAGAACGATATGGTTAAAGCTATGAAACTTGGCGTTGTTATGGCGGGAACATATCTGGCAATTTTGAACGGATTGATATGTAATTAATAAATTTGCTGAAGTGTTGGTTTCGAAGATGTTCTTTGTAAAAACATATTAAAATTTCTTAGTAAGAGATAAACATATTCAGCCCTTTTAAGTCCTGGTTTAATGAGGGCTTTTCGGGAGGAGAGCAAATTTTAAGGGGTTGAGCGTGTTATCTTTTACTGAATAAACCTTATAAAAATATTTATATTTTAGTTCTGCTACTTGCATTTATAAGGGTTCTGCATTTTTTGTTTCAAATCGCAATATCGGTCTCTAAAATATTACTGCTCATTTAAAAGGACGTAAAAGTTTTTTATTAAAACATGGATTTAAATAAAATATATATTGATTATGGGTGGCATCCTTCCGATGGTGATTATAATATCGAAAAGGAATTATTCCGGGATAAAAAAATTAATGCAATCAGAGAAATTAATTTTTATAAAATATTAAAGCTCTTTAGCCATATATTTAAAAACAAATTATTTGCATTGAAAAGAAAAAAATAATGAATATATGTTATATTCCAAAAAACTTATATATTTAATGTTATTATTGATTTTCAACGGGTTGCTTTTCGCTTTGTCTTGCTCTGACGATGAAGTAAAATTTACAGGTATAATAAAAAATAACGTTTATGTTAAGGGCAGTGATGAAATGGCTGCCATGGGGGAGATTATCTTTTCGAAAAAATGTCTTAGCTGTCATTCCCTCGATGTTAATTTTAAAGGACCGGAGCTTGGAGATGTCGTAAAAAGACGTAAAGCGGAATGGATATTAAATATGATTATTAACCCGGAAGAAATGATTAGCAAAGATGCAGATGCTAAATATTTATTCCTGACTCACGCAGTAAAAATGGTTCTGAAAAATGTAAGCGAAGATGATGCTAAAGCTGTACTTGAATATCTGAAATTTGTAAATAATAGCAAAAAAATAATATGATGATATTCTTAGATTAATATTTTTTCTCCCGTCCCCTTTTAGATTTTATTAATAATCAGGATTTTAGAAGTGAATTTTAAAGAATAAGAGAAGAAGGAAATAAAAGGGGACAGATTATAATCTCTGTTGTTTTTAAAAAAGTTGGATATTTAATCTGACGATATTAACAAAATTTTACCATTATTCCTGAGTACGTTACCGGGCTTCCCCCTCCCGGTATACCTCCCAAGTTTACGTACTCAGGATTTTTTTTTCAATTTCTATAATTCATTTTATCGTTTATTTAAAAAGTATATTATATTCTCGATTTTCGATGTTCTGTGAAACTGCCCTTATTTTTTTCCGTATTTATTAATAAATTTGTATATAATGAATTAATAAAATTTATGGACACTGTATTTTTAATATTAAGTTTATTTATTCCCCGGATTACATTGGTTATCTTTTATTTATTACATTCAATTCCGGTAAATAATGTACCTTTCATCGGTGATGTTCTGCTAACGGTTTTTTTACCCCGCGTTCTTGTACTGATTTATATAGTAGATAATCTCGGTACACATAATCCCTGGTTCTGGATTCATCTTGTTGTTGCACTGGTGGTTTATCTGGGCTCGGGAAAAGCCTATAGAAAAAGAAGGCGAAGAAAAGAATAAATTCAATTCTTTCCGGAAATAATTATACATTATAATTTCTATTTAATTATTAAGTTATTAAATTAATAATAAGATTGAGTTTCATATAAACCGGTGCGATTAATTTAATATTTATTTTTTTCTAATATAAATCAAATATATTTATTATATTAATTATTCTTGCCGCTGCCGAAATATTTTGTTAAAATATTTATTATACAGTATGAACAATAAAAATCGTTTTGATAATCCCGAGAGGAAACACACAAACGGTGATATTGATATACTTGACAATTTTGACCTTGCCCTTACTTTAAAATCCACAAGGGATGGAGTAGCTATTTGCAATAACAAGGGAGAATTTATATATACAAACGATTCCTACCTGAAAACCTATGGGTATGAATCCCCCGAGGAAATTATAGGAAGAAGCTGGAAACTGGTTCATCATCCGGATGAAATTAAAAAATTTGAAGAAATTGTTATTCCTGAACTGAATAAAAAAGGCTCATGGATAGGTGAAACAACGGGAAAAAAACGGGATGGAAGCATTATATATCAGGAATTAACATTAACATTAACAAACGAAGGAAGAATAATTAGAATTACAAGGGACATAACCGAAAGAAAGAAAACGCAGATAGCCCTGGAAGAAAGTGAACTGAAATACAGATCTTTGATTGAAAACCTGAATGAAGCCGTGTTATATCAGGATAATAAAAACATAATTATATTTACCAATAAAAGATTCTGTGAATTATTCGGGTATGGGATTAACGAGCTGGAAGGCACAAATGGTTATGATTTACTGTATGATAAAAATGATATAGAATTTATTAATGGGAAAAATAATGAACGGGTAAAAGGCATTTCGGATTCCTATGAAATAAGACTTAAAAAGAAAAACGGAGATCTGGTCTGGTGTCACATTAACGGAACTCCGTATCATGATGCAGCCGGAAATATCGTGGGTTCAATTACTATTATTTCTGACATAACAGAGCATAAGAAATCCAAGGAGGCCCTTAGTGAATACGAAGCAAAATTTCAGGCAATCTTTGAGAGTTCCGTTGATGCAATCGGCGTAACAATAAACGGAATTAATATTTTAAATAATCCTGCATTCGTGTTATTATTCGGATACAATGACGCAAACGAAATAGAAGGTAAATCCGAAATTAATTTCATTGCTTCAAGCGAACGGGAACGTATTATGGAATATACTAAGAATAGAATAATAGGCAAACCTGTCCCTTCTTCGTATGTCACTAAAGGTTTGAGAAAAGATGGTTCGGAATTTTCCCTCGAAGTGCATGTATCAGGTTATAAACTGGGAGGAGAAATTTATGAAATAGCAATATTGCGTGATATTACAGAGTTCGAAAAAACCGAAAAAGCATTAAGAGACAGCGAAGAAGGTTATCGTTCCCTTGTAAATACTTCGCCCGATGCGATTAATGTCATAAATCTTGAAGGAGATATTGTCTTTTTAAATCAGCGAACAGTGGAAATGTTCGGGTACGGCGATTCTGATGAAGTGGTAGGAAAAGCATTATCGAGTCTGATTGTCGAAGAAGAATGGGAAGACGCAAAAGAAAAAATTAATGAAATTATAACTTATGGATATTCAGGTAATATTGAAAGAAGAATGATAAAAAAAGACGGTACCGTATTTCCTGCCGATATAAACGCTTCGCTTATAAGAAATTCGGAAGGAAATCCGACAGCTATAGTTGCAATTATCAGGGATATATCAAAACGAAAACATACAGAAGAAAAATTAAGGAAATTCGCCGAAGAACAAGCGGAATTGAATGCAACAAAAGATAAATTTTATTCGATAATAGCTCACGATCTGAAAAGCCCGTTTCAGACAATTTTGGGATATTCCGAAATGCTCGACAAAAACATTGAAGAACTGGAAATACCCAGGATTTCAGAATATGCCCGCAATATTTATGAGTCCGCTAATGAAACTTTTAATCTTCTCGATGACCTTTTGAAATGGACAGGCTCACAAACAGGCAGGATTAATGCATTACCGGAAATTATTTATGTCAAGGAATTGATAGATTCGACGACAAAAATTTTCAGGGAAAATGCGGACAGTAAAAAAATAAGTTTAACTTCAAAAGTAACCGGTGATTTATTTGTCTCTGCCGACAGAAATATGATAACTACGATATTGAGAAATCTCCTTTCAAATGCAATTAAATTTACAAGGGCGGAAGGCGAAATTAATTTAACTGCTGAAGAATATAACGGGAATATTTTAATTTCTGTTATTGATTCGGGTATCGGTATTCCAGAAGAAAATATTCCAAAATTATTCAGAGTAGAAAAGGCTTTTTCTACAGCCGGTACGGAAAAAGAAAAAGGAACAGGTTTAGGTCTTGTAATATGCAAAGAGTTCGTCGAGAAAAATAACGGAACTTTATCGGTTGAAAGTACTCCGGGAAAGGGAAGTAAATTTATTGTTTCATTGCCTAAATTGGACGAGCGAATCTATTGAATAGCAAATCCTTTAATAATAATAAAATGATATTATAAATATTAGTTTTATTATAAATTCATGGAAATTTAAAATGATTAAAAAAATAATCTCAGGCGGACAAGCCGGGGCGGATAGAGCCGGACTCGATGCCGGAAAATTTCTGAAAATTCCGACCGGAGGTTATTGCCCTAAAGGATATTTAACTGAAAACGGGTATGACACATCTTTGAAATCATATGGACTCATTGAAACCGAATCCGGTTTGTATGAAGAGAGAACGCTGAAAAATGTTTTATCCGGTGACGGCACCGTAATATTTTGTAATGTTGATGTCGATGGAAATATTATCGGACTCGGGACAGCCTTTACACATCAGCTCTGCCTTCAATACAAAAAACCTGTAATCAAAAACCCGACTTCAAAACAATTTATCGAATGGATAAAAAAAAATAAAATAAAAATCCTTAACGTCGCAGGCAACCGCGAAAGCCAGTCCCACGGCATCTATAACAAAACCAAAAAATTCCTGATACAAAATATTAAAAAAATAAATTTGTAAAAACAAATTTATTTATACTCCGTTAGGAGTTTTCCGTTTATAGCAAAGAAATAACCCAAATCTTAAAACCCCTTTAGGGTTTTCAAGTTTGTACTTTAAAAACTTATTTTTTCTCAATATTTGAGAAGAAATTTAAATTATAAATCATTAGATTATACACAATTAACCTTTACACGTTGGGAAATCTTTTAATATATCAGTCATCAGCGGGCTCGGGCAAAACTTATACACTCGCGAAAGAATATTTGAAACTCGCTTTTAAATATCCCGGCGCATTCAAACACATACTTGCCGTAACCTTTACGAATAAAGCAACTGCGGAAATGAAAAATCGCATACTCGATTTTTTAATTGATTTGTCCGAAGAAAAAGATGATGACCTTAAATCCCAATTAATAAAAGAAGGTGTAAAAATAGATATTCAATCCCAGTCAAAACTTGTTTTAGAAAATATACTTCACGACTATTCCAATTTTTCAATCAGCACGAACGACAGCTTCTTTAATAAAGTACTGCGTTCGTTTTCAAAAGAATTGAAGATACAACTTGGCTTTCAGGTTGATTTCGATAACACTGCCGCTCTCGATGCTATTTCCGAAAAATTACTGAATGAAGTTGATAAAGATGTCTCACTCGAAAAATTTATGGAAGACTATATTTATTCAAGTATGGATGATGATAAGAGCTGGGATGTGGAAAGGCAAATTAAATCACTCGGCAGCGAAATTTTCAGAGAAAGATACTGGGAGAAAAAAATTCAAAAAGAATCTCACAACGTAATTAAAGATACAAGGGATTCGATTGGGGATTTTAAAAATGAGTTAAAAAATATTCTAACAGATTTCGAAAATAAAATGAGTAAGTTTGGTGAAGATGCTGAAAAAATTATCAAAAAATATTCTCTCGAAATAAGTGATTTCCTGCAGGGCACGAGAGGTGTAATGAATTATCTTGTCAACAATATCAGATTCAAGAAAAGTTATGAACCTAACAGCTACGTTCTGAACGCTTATAATGATATTTCGAAGTGGTACAATGCAAAATCTCAGAAAAAGCCGGCACTGCAGGACGCCGTTAACAGCGGGCTTCACGAACTTCTCACACGAACAATTGATTATTACAACACCGAAGGAATAAAATACAACACAGCATTAGAAATCAGGAAAACAATTTATACAGTCGGCGTTTTCACCGATCTTGTTCGACTGCTGAATGATTACAGAAAAGAGAACAGAATTCTTTTGCAATCCGATATAAGCAATATTCTGCAAACCATAATTACAAAAGAAGATTCTCCTTTTATATTTGAAAAAATCGGAAACAACTACAGAAATTTTCTAATTGACGAATTTCAGGATACATCGAGCTTCCACTGGAGAAACTTTTTACCTCTCATAGTAAATTCATTGAGCGAACAGAACACATCTCTCATAGTAGGCGATGTCAAACAATCTATTTATAGGTGGCGCGGCGGAAATATGAAACTGCTGTTAAAAAATATTTATGAAGATTTGAATGAATTTAGTTCTCTGATTAAAACCGATAACCTGAAAGTGAACAGAAGAAGTTCTGAAGATATTGTTGAATTTAATAATCAGTTCTTTGCCGAAGCACCGGCAAAATTAACTCAGGACATAGAAAATGAAGAATATAAAAAATTTATTACGGATTCATATAAAACCGTAAAACAGGATTTTGTCAGCGATAAAAAAAACGGATATGTTAATATATCTTTCATACAAAAAAGTGATGATATAAATGAAGAAATAAAGAAAAATCTCTTAGACACAATTAAAAACACGCTTGATGATAATTATAAATTAAGGGACATTTTAATTCTTGTCAGACGGAAGAGCGAAGCAAGCCGCGTTGCAAACTGGCTCGCAGAAAAGGAATATGAGTTCGTTTCCTCAGATTCCCTTATGCTGGAAAGCTCACCTAAAGTACGACTGCTTTTGAATGCGATAAGATATATCGTTGATAATAAAAACGAAATTTCGAAAGTTCAGATTCTTCAAAATTATCTGAACGATATTCCTGAGATAAATGATATATTCTCGAAAGATAAAATCGGAGAAATATTTTTAAACAAACTGCCTCAGGAATTTTTTAAGGAAAATGAAAAACCAAAATTAAAACCTGTTCTGAATGATTTAACGATTTATGAGCTTACGGAACAACTCATAAAAATATTTAATCTGAATAATAACCCCGACCCTTATATCATCAGATTTCAAAGCATAATTCTTGAATATTCTCAAAAAGAAAATTCGGATTTGATTTCATTCTTAATTTACTGGGATGAACACAAACAAGATTTTTCTATCACCGTATCCGAAGAAACCGATGCTATTAAAATTATGACAATCCATTCCGCAAAAGGTCTTCAGAGTAAAATTGTAATGATTCCTTTTGCCGATTGGAAACTCGTGATTGACGGAACGAAAGATTCTATGTGGGTTTCATCCGATGTGGAACCTTTCGATAAATCATCTGCATATCTTGTAAAAGCAACACAATCTCTTAAAAGTACTTATTTCAAAGATGACTATCTGGACGAATATGTTCTGACAAAACTGGATAACCTTAATCTCTTGTACGTTGCATTCACAAGACCTGAAGAACGCCTCTACGTCATTGTACCGGGCGAAGAGGCAAGTAAAGTTAACAGTTTGATAAAAAATATTATAGAAAATTCAGAATCTTTTAAAAAAGAGTTAAAAGAAAATATTTACGAAAGCGGGAAAAAAATAAAAGCGATACATAAGGAATTAAAATCAGAAATTAAATCCGAGCAACTGAAAACCTATGTATCGAATGACTGGTATAAAAAAATTACAATAAAACCGAAACATAGAAAATTAAATATATCTCCTGATAAAGAATTTGAATTCAAAACCTTAAGGGGAAACATAATTCACGAAACACTCTCTTATATCAAATATAAAGTTGATGTTGATAATGCTGTAGATAAAATATTCTTTAACGGATTAATTACGGATGAACAAAGAAAACCTTTAGCATCTCAATTAAATAAAATGCTATCCGACGAAAAAATCGCAAAATGGTTTTCAGTTGATGCCGAAATAATAACGGAAACAGATATACTCCAAAAAGACGGGAAAATTCTTCGTCCCGATAGAGTTATAATAAAAAACGGATCTGCTGTTATTATTGATTATAAAACCGGCAAAGAAAGTGAAGAGCATATAAACCAGATTAATCAATATGCCGAAACTCTTTTAAAAATGGGATATAAAGACATTGAAAAATATTTGCTGTATATAAGTGATAGTGAATTCAACTATTATGTAAAGGAGGTGATTTGATGACTTTTCTTGAAAAATTGACCACCGATATTTTAAGCAAACACAAAAATGAATTATCGGATTTATGCGTAATCTTTCCATCACGCAGAGCCGGGATTTATTTTAAAAATATTCTTTCTAAACAACTTGAATCTCCAATTTGGTCGCCGTCAGTTTTTAGCATAGAAGATTTTATCGGTAAATTATCACCTTACAATATCATAGATAACCTCACACTTATATTCGAATTATACAGAGTATACGAAGAAGTGAAAATGGATGAACATATCCGCCTTGCGAATATCACAAACGAAGATATCGATATTGACGATACGGAAACATTTGATAGCTTTTACCAATGGGGGCAGATGCTCCTGAAGGATTTCGATTCTGTTGATAAGTTTCTGGTTGATACAAATTTAATATTCAGAAATATTAAGAACCTCAGGGAAATAGAAGAAAAATTTCCGCTTGAACTTCAGGAAGATTTTAAAAAATTCTGGGGTTCGGTATTTACATATCAGGAATCTGCAATAAAGAAAAATTTCATTAAAATCTGGCAGATTATAGGCGATGTTTATTTAAAATATAAAGAAGTGTTGTCCTCTCAAAACCTTGCCTATGAAGGAATGGCGGCGAGAAAATTTTGCGAAGATTTAATTTCAGGAAAGTTGAATTCAAAATGGAAAAAATTTATTTTTGCGGGATTTAATTCGTTGAACAAATGCGAAGAGAAGATTATTAAATATCTGCTCGATAAAAATATTGCTGAAATATACTGGGATGCTGATAAATATTATGTTGAAGATAAGAAACAGGAAGCCGGAAAATTCATACGCAGGAATTTTAAGAAGTTTGGAATTGAAAGTAATTTATTTTTTAAAGATGAATCATTTAATAATCTCGAAAAAGATGTTAAAAATATAAATGTAATCGGTTCACCTTTGTCAGTCGGAATGACAAAAGCTTTTGGAAGTGAATTAAATGAGTTTATAAAAAATAATGATTTCAGTCCCGAAAAAACCGCAGTTATTTTGCCCGATGAAAATCTTTTGCTGCCTGTTTTGTATTCCATTCCCGATTCTGTTGATGAAATTAATGTCACAATGGGATATCCCTTTGCAGATACTCCGCTGTATTCTTTTATATCCCTCTTAAAACAGCTTCAGGAAAACATTAAATATGACAAAAGCGGATACAGCTTTCATCACGAGGATATAGAAAAAATATTAATGCATCCTTATGTAAAATTTAATGATACAGGAATAGTTTACGAAATATTAAATGAAATAAAACATAAAAATATTGTTTATATCGGCTTTGTTTTTTTATTAAAGCATAAAAATATTCCGCGAATATTAAAAGTTGTTTTAAAACCTGTCAAGAATGTAAACGAAGCTTATAAATATCTTACTGAAATATTAAATATTATACTGGAAAAAACAGGCAGTGATAATTCAAAAAACTCCAATTATAAAAATTTCCAGCTTGAGTATATATATAATTTATCGGAAAATCTGAATTTACTCAGTGGTGTTTTGGAAAAATATAAGATTGTGATTGATGTATCAACTTTCTGGAAAATATTAATAGAAATTCTTAATGCTGTTTCAATACCATTTACAGGTGAGCCGCTGAAAGGCTTGCAAATAATGGGATTGCTCGAGTCGCGTTCTCTCGATTTCGACAACGTTTTTATTTTATCTATGAACGAAGGCATATTGCCGAAAGGTAATTCGCAAAATAGTTTTATTCCTTACTCATTAAGAAAAGCAGTTGGTCTGCCGACATTCGAAGATAATGATGCTTTGAGTGCATATTATTTTTACAGAATATTGCAGAGAGCAAAAAATATTTTCTTATTTTACGATACTGAGGTAAGCGTTAACACGAAAGAAAAAAGCAGGTACATACTTCAAATCAAAAATGAACTTATAAAAAAGAATTTAAATATTACTTATAGTCATAAAGTAGTTATCCCCGCAGTTCAGACATATAAAGTAGAGCCGATAGAGATTGAAAAAAAAGATAATATTATTGAGAAAATAAAATATATAAATCATCTGTCACCGTCCGATTTAATAAATTATATAAACTGTCCGCTGAAATTTTATTTTAAAAAGATTGAAAAATTAGATGAGCCGGAAGAGGTAGAAGAATATTTCAGTCCGGCTACATTCGGTTCGATGTTGCATTATATTATGAAACTGCTTTATGATGATTATAAAGGCAAAGAATTGAATGAGAACAATTTTATAAATGTGATAAATAAATTCGAAAACGAATTTAATGAAATTTATATTAAATCATTAATATCGGTTTATGGCGGGAATTTCGATTATGATTCTTCGGGGAAAAATATTTTATTAAAAAAAGTTATTCACAGACTCATCAGGCAGGTGCTTGAAAACGATAAAGTAAATCTGCCGTTTAAAATTATTGATTTGGAATGTTCTTTATACGGAGAATTAAATTTAAATAACGGGACAAAAATAAAATTAAAAGGAAAGATTGACAGGATAGATGTAAAAGATAATATCACGAGGATAATTGACTATAAGACCGGAACCGTGAAGATAAAGAAACTGACTGAAAAAAATACGGATTTTTATTTTGATGATATGCTGGAAAATCCTGATTACAAAGAGAGTTTCCAGGGATATTTCTATGCGCACCTGTATAAAAAATTAAATCCCGAAAGTAATGTTATCGTTGGAATTTATCCTATGAAAAAATTTAAAGAAGGGATAATGTTAATCAACGACGAATTTATAACGGAAGAGACTTATACGGAATTCGAAAATCATTTAATCGAACTCATCAATGAAATCTACGACCCATCCAAAAAATTCACACAGACCGACGACCTAAAACGCTGCGAATACTGCCCGTATAAAGATATATGCAAAAGATAGTGAATTCATAAAATTCATAAAATTTATAAAATTCGTAAAATTTATAAAATTCATAAAATTTGTAAATTCATAAAATTTTAAGATTCATAAAATTCATAAAATTGAAAATTCTTAAATTGTAAATTTTCTATATAAAACCTCGGCAATTTACATTTAACATTTGAAATATTTAAATTAACTTACGCAAATTAAATAAACAGATTATGGCTCAGAAGAAAGATTATTTAAAAAATGTTATCAAACATATTGATATAAAGAAGCACAATGTTGTTCCTCTTGTGGAATCCTTTAAGGATATGGCTTTTCAGGCGCGAAATTTATACAGAGCTTCAAAATATTATGATATGATGCTTAAAGACAAAAAATGTTCCGTTATGCTTTGCCTTGCGGGCTCGCTGTTTTCGGCAGGATTAAAAAATGTTGTCGTCGATATGGTGAGAAATAAAATGGTTGATGTAATAATTTCGACCGGTGCAATAATAGTCGACCAGGATTTCTTTGAAGGACTTGGTTTCAAACATTATATCGGTACTCAATGGGTAGATGACAATGAACTCAGAGATTTAATGATAGATAGGATTTATGATACGTTTATCGATGAAGAAGATTTAAGAACCTGCGACGAAACAATCGGAAAGATTTGCGATACACTTGAAAAGCGTCCTTATTCATCGAGAGAAGTCATCTGGGAAATGGGAAAGTATCTTTCTAAATATGGTAAGAACAAAGATTCTGTTGTTCTTGCGGCATATGAAAACAATGTGCCAATATTTGTTCCCGCTTTTTCCGATTGCTCTGCCGGATTTGGTTTTGTTCATCATCAGTGGCATAATCCCGATGTTCACGTTTCGATTGATTCCGCAAAAGATTTTCTTGAACTGACAAAAATAAAAATAAAAGCGGTCGAATCAGGTTTATTTATGATTGGCGGCGGCGTTCCTAAAAATTTCACACAGGATGTTGTTGTTGCCTGTGACGTTCTCGGAAAAGAAGTTCCAATGCATAAATATGCAATTCAGATTACGGTTGCTGATGAACGCGACGGCGCACTTTCGGGCTCCACGCTGAAAGAAGCAAGCTCATGGGGAAAAGTTGATACCACTTATGAGCAGATGGTTTATGCCGAAGCAACCATTGCAATGCCTTTAATAGCAGGTTATGCTTATCATAAAGGTAATTGGAAAGGAAGAAAGAAAAAAGAATTCGCAAAAATGTTCAGGTGAGAATTTGAATACGCTTGAGCGAGTGTGTGATAAGTATTCTGGCTCAATTGCCACGAGCTTTAGCTCGTGGAATAATTCAAACCATATACGGGCTTTAGCCCTTAATTTAAATGCTTTTTGGGCTAAAGCCCAAAATAGGGTGATCAAAACCACGACTTAAAAGTCGTGGCAATTGAGCAAATTAAATCGTATTTACACTCTGGTTGATTTTCGATTTTCCGGTCAGAAAAATTTTTCTGAACCGGAATTTTATTAAACATGTTCTTGTCCCCGCTCCTTGAGGAGAGGGGCAGGGAGAGGTGATATGATATTAAGAAAGAGTAATGTTTTATTAATATTTATTTTTATTGAAACATTTAAATTAAATTGCTTTTGATTTGTTCATATTAATAAGGCAATTTTTAAAAATTTCGTTATTTAGTTATAATTAAGTATGCCGGAAAAAAATTTTCCAATCACAGGTCTCTTTATCGTATCGTCAATATTTGGCGGTATTATTATTGCCCTTTTTGATATGGGTCAGACGGATGTTCAGCCGACCGTGATAATGATACTGGCTTTTACAGGAGTTGCAGGTTTTTTAAAATCTAATCTCGCATATCTGTGGGCACTGATTACCGGAATAACTATTTTTGCAGTAATCTTTGCTACAACTTATTCGGGACATACATATACTCATCCCATTGGAACGAATATCTTTGGAGCATTGATTTGCATTATCACTGCATTCGCCGGTGCTTATATAGGTGTATTTCTGAAATGGCTGAACGGAAAAATCAACAAGAGAGTAAATAGAAATTAATTATCACTATGAATTTTTTTGATATACTTTTTTTAGCTGTTGGATTAGCGATGGACGCTTTTGCTGTTTCTGTTTCAGCGGGTGCAAAAAAAGAAATTCGTTCATTCAGACCTGTTTTCAGATTATCATTTCATTTTGGTTTATTCCAGTTTATGATGCCCATAATTGGCTGGTTAGTAGGGTTCTATATTCAAAGTTATATAGAAAATTTTGACCACTGGATAGCTTTCGGACTTTTGGCTTTTATTGGCGGAAGAATGATTTATTCAAGCCTGGATAAAGACAATGATACGGCAAAAAATAATCCTTCCAAAGGGATGAACCTAATAATACTTAGTGTTGCGACGAGCATCGATGCATTAGCCGTAGGTTTTAGCCTCGCGATTGTAAAAGTAGATATCTGGTATCCAAGTTTACTGATTGGTATTATTACAGCTATAATATCGCTTATTGGTTTAGAGGTAGGTTACAGGCTCGGATTAAAATTCGGAAAAAAGATGGAAATTGCAGGCGGCGTTGTATTAATTCTAATCGGATTGAAAATTCTTTTGGAGCATTTGCTCTCATAAAATATGACTTTTCAGATATTTCATTTAAAAACATAAAAAGGTATCATATTTATCAGAAATACCGGTTTTTTCCGGTCCTTCAACTCCTTTATTTAAATTGTAATTACAAATTATTTTCTGTATTTTTTACTAATTTACTTTAAAATTTTACATTCATAATCCATATGAAATTTAATATATCTATCGAGGAATTTGTCAACGCTTTAACGAAATTAAATCTTGTTATACCGGCACATTCACCGTTACCAATATTGGATAATATCATGTTTGAACTGAAAAAGAATGAACTCAATATGGTGGCTTCCGACCTTGAAATTTTTATCAAAACTTCAATCAAGGTGGAAGGGAGTGAAGATGGTGAAATTGCGATTCCGGGAAAAAGACTCCTGGATTTGGTAAAATCTCTCGTTACTAAAGTGGATTTTGCCGATGTTGCAATAGATTTTAACAAAGCACTGGTATCTAAACAGGATAATGAAGAAGCACGCGTGAATTATTTTATCAGCAAACTTCAATATGATGCGGATAAACGAATTTTATATTTTAAAGAATATTTAGGTCTGGATTTAAAGAATGAACTTGAAGTCCTGATTGACAAGGGATTAATATATATTGAAGAAACCATAGAAGAAAAATCGGAATCATCACTGAAATATTTGAAAGATTCTATAAATGAACTTTACAAGAAACATGTTGATTATTTAACAGGAAGCGGAATTAAATTAAAAATAGAAGCAGATTCAAAAAATAAAGTAACTGTCCATTTTATAAGAGGTAAACATAAAAACAAATATTCGCTTTTCGGTGAAAGCGTTGAAGATTTTCCGTTACCGGAAGAGAAAAACGAATTGAATAAATTTGAAATAGGTCCTGCAATTCTTAAAAGATTTCTTTCGAAAGTCAGACATTCCGTAAAGTATGACGAAATCAGGAGAAATATGGCAGGCGTGTTTTTTGATATCAGAAAAGACGAACTGAGATTTGTCGCAACCGATGGTTTCAGACTGAGTAAAATTATAGCAAAGAATTTTTCGCATAAAAACCCGACCGATGACCATTTCATAGTTCCGCTTAAAACCTGCGAAATGGTTATAAGACTGAATAACAATGAACCCGCGCTTGTCGAGTTCGATAATACTTTGATTAAAATTTCATTCGGTAATGTTGTAATATTTTCGAAACTCATAGATGACACATTCCCGAATTATGAAACGGTTATCCCGAAAGATAATGATAAAATCCTTAAAGTAAGTAAAATCGAATTTCAAAATTCTCTGAGAAGAGCTTTGATATTCGCTGATGTGATTACTAAACGTGTAAAATGTGAGATTAAAAGCGATTCGATGGTTATAATGGCTGATAACCCAGAAATAGGAGCGGAAGGAGAAGAAACACTTGATTGTTCTTTTATAAGCGAGGAGAAAGAAGTTGATTTCGATAAAGAATCTTTTAATGTTGCATTCAACATCAGTTACCTGCTCGATTGCCTTGCGCAGATTGAAACTTCGGATGTGATATTTTCTTTTTTAACTCCTTCGAAAGCTTCGATTGCAAAGCCTACTGAGCAGTTACAGAATGAAGATTTCATGGAATTGATTATGCCGGTCAGGGTAAGCTAAAATACTGAAAGCAAAAGGTAAAGGGAGTGCAGCTTAATAAATTAAAATTAAGAAATTTCAGAAATTACGAACATCAGGAACTAAATTTCAGTAAAAGATTTAATTTCATTTTCGGTGATAATGGTCAGGGCAAAACGAACATACTGGAAGCAATATCATTTATAACATTTGGAAAAAGTTTTTTAGGCTCGACGGAACAGGACTGCGTTAAGTTCGGAAACATTGAATTTCAGGTTGACGGGAATTTTGAGAATGAAATTGAAAGTAGTTTCGATATATCGTTAAATTATAGCTCGGAATTAAAAAAGAAATCATATCAGTTAAATAAAGAAAAAGTTTCCCGCTTTTCCTCTGAAGTCTTTGGAAAGTTTCCGGTAGTCTTTTTTTCACCGCACAGTTTGAATATTACTTATGGGAATCCGTCTGAAAGAAGAAGGTTCTTTGATATTCTGATTTCGCAGACAAGCAGGCTTTATCTTGATTATCTGAAGGATTTGAACAGGCTGCTGAAACAAAAAAATGCGCTGCTCAAAAACAACTTACAGAACAGGAATTATTCTGATTCGGACTTTTTAAACCTTCTGAACAGTTATAATGAAAGTCTGATTGATATTTCTGCGGAGATTATTTTCAGAAGGCTGGCTTTTTTAAATGAATTTAAAACATATTTTGAACATAATTTTTCAAATTTGATTTCCGGTGAATCACTTCCTGTTATAAATTATTTTTCTGAAATGTTCAACGGAATTGAATCTTCCGAAATCAATAGTTTCAAAAGAGAAGATGTTCTTTTAAAAACGAAAAAATGCTTTGAAGAAAAACAGAGAGATGAAATTATGAGAGGAATTTCCCTAATCGGTCCGCAGCGTGACGATTATATTTTTATACTGAATAAAAGGGAATTGTCCGATAAAGCAAATTTCGAGATGAAAAATTTTGCATCGCAGGGTGAACATAAAACTTTCGTCCTTGCTTTGAAACTCGCTGAGTATTATTATATTAAAGATAAGGTATCAACAAGCCCGGTTTTATTGCTCGACGATATTTTATCAGAACTTGATTCATCGAGAGTTTTAAAAATTATGTTGCATTTGAATGATTTTGGTCAGATATTTTTAACATCGACCGAAAGAAATTATTTTGATGAACTGAAGAAACTTTATAAGAGTAATGAAATTTCATTATATAAAATAGAGAACGGAAATGCAGAACCAAAAGAGAATTGATACGCGCACCAGAATGAACCGGGTTGTTTGCATGAAAGATGAACTGGACAACTTTATTAATTATATAGGGCTGGATAGCCGTATGCAGGTTCTGAGGATTCTCGAACTCTGGAAAGAATGTGTAGGGGATGCAATTTCACTTTATTCAACACCTGTGGAAATCAGAAGGAATAAACTGTTTGTGAGTGTTGAAAATGCGGTCTGGCGCTATGAATTATCTACCAAGAAAAATGAAATTCTTGACAGGCTGAATGAAAAATTAAATTCAAAAAAGAAAGTAAAAATAATTAAAGAAATAGTATTTATATAATATAATATTTGTAAAATGGCAAAGAATAATAAAAACGGAAATAATACTGAAAACAGTTACGATGAAAGTGATATACAGGTACTTAAAGGACTCGAACATGTTCGGCGCAGACCGGCGATGTATATAGGTGATGTATCATCACGCGGACTTCATCACCTCGCTTATGAAGTAATCGATAATGCAATTGATGAAGCTCTTGCAGGATATTGTGATAAAATAATTGTAGCTATTAATAAAGACGGCTCTGTTATGGTTGACGATAACGGACGCGGAATTCCGACAGGAATGCATCCGACCGAAAAAAAATCTGCACTCGAAGTTGTTATGACACAGTTGAATGCAGGCGGAAAATTCGACAGGAATACATATAAAGTTTCCGGCGGACTTCACGGAGTCGGCGTTTCTGTCGTTAATGCATTAAGCGAATTTCTCGAGGTGGAAGTTTACAGGGACGGAAAAATATTTTATCAGAAATATGAACGCGGGGAAGCGAAGACTGCCGTTAAAATTACGGGTAAGGTGAAAAGTAAAACCGGAACAAGAGTAACCTTTATGCCTGATAAACAAATTTTTAAGAACATAGTTTTTAAATATGAAACAATTGAAGACAGGCTCAGGGAATTAGCATATTTAAATAAAGATCTGACAATTGTAATCAGCGACGAAAGAGCCGGCATTAAAAATGAATTTAAATTTAAAGGCGGACTGGTTGATTTTGTAAAATATCTTGACGAAGGTGAAAAATCAATTTCGGGTAAACCGATTTTTATTTCAGGTGAAAGAGAAAATATTCAGGTGGAAATTTCGTTCCAGTACAACGAATCTTATAACGATGACATTATAACTTTTGTAAATAATATTAATACTATTGAAGGCGGAACGCACCTTGAAGGTTTTAAAGCCGCGCTAACAAGAACGTTAAATATCTACGGAACAAAAAATGGAATTATTAAGACCGAAAAAATTACTTTAACCGGAGATGATTTCAGGGAAGGTCTGACGTGCGTGCTTAGCATTAAAGTGCCCGAACCGCAGTTCGAAGGACAAACAAAAACAAAACTGGGTAACAGTGAAGTTAAAGGAATAGTGCAGTCTATCACCGGCGAACAACTCGGGAATTTCCTCGATGAAAATCCTTCAATCGCAAAAAAAATTATTGAAAAATGTTTAAGAGCTGCTGAAGCAAGAGAAGCCGCAAGAAAAGCAAGAGAGCTTTCGCGGAAAAAAACAGGATTGGAAATTTCAGGTTTGCCCGGCAAGCTTGCTGATTGTTCCATTTCCGACCCGGCTCAGTGTGAACTATATCTCGTCGAAGGTGATTCTGCAGGCGGCTCCGCAAAACAGGGACGCGACAGAAGGTACCAGGCAATACTTCCTTTAAAAGGAAAAATATTGAACGTCGAAAAAGCAAGGATTAATAAAATTGTCGAGAACGATGAAATCAGAACAATGGTTACTGCGATTGGTGCAGGTCTCGGAAATTCGGAGGAATTTGATGAATCGAAAATCCGTTACAATAAAATAATTATAATGTGCGATGCTGATGTGGATGGTTCACATATCAGAACTCTGTTGCTTACTTTCTTTTACAGGCATCTGAAACAAATCATCGAAACCGGAAGATTATATATAGCTCAGCCTCCGCTCTTTAAAATTAAAAAAGGTAAATCCGAACTTTATGCTTATGATGAATCCGACAGGGATGAAATTTTAAAGTCTTTCAAAGTCGATAAAAAAGCAATTGTAAATGCAGGTTCGGAAGAGGGCGTAGTGGTTGGTACCGGTGAAAGTAAAATTACAATTTCAAGATTTAAAGGTCTTGGTGAAATGAACCCGGAACAACTCTGGGCTACTACAATGAATCCGGAAACAAGAACAATTCTTCAGGTTACGAATGAAAATGCTTCAGCTGCCGATAAAATGTTCAGAGTCCTGATGGGCGAAGAAGTTGAACCAAGACGGAAATTTATCGAGGATCATGCGAAATATGCGAATATAGATGCGTAAAATACCGAATAATTTACAAATTAATTCTGCTTAATTATTTAATTAAAAAATAGATTATGAAAAAATTCCGGTACTTTAAATTTTTCTTAATATGTTTTGTAATTTTTATTTCGTTTAATATTAATTCTCTTTTTGCTGGTGATACTACAAGGGTCTCTCTTTTGTCACAAAGCAAAAATCATTTTTTTACTTCTCTTTCTTTCGGAATGGGAGTGGATTACAGCAATAATCCGTCTTTAAAAAAATACGTTCAATATTTAATCCCTGATTATAATTCTCTGACACCTTCGGATCAGTTATCCGATTTTGCTTCGGGTCTTGAATTTTTCGTTGGAGTCGAAAAGCAAATATCTAAGAAATTTTCAATAAAAGCAGAATATTCTTATTTTTTAAAATCATACAATGTATCCGCGAGACCTGATTATGATTTTACTTACAGAAATCATCAGCCATATTTAATTGCAAATTATATAATTCCGTTTGAATATTTTTTTATAAAAATAGGTGCAGGAGCAGGTTATATACTATCCGAATTAACTGTTAAACAACACGGTGGTGAAATTACTTACTCGTCATCCGGTGTAGGCATGAAAATCGAATCGGTAATTAATGCTCAGGTTAGCAAAAGTGTTACAGTTTATTTAAGCGGTTTTATTACAAACACAATTATGCAGAACCTGAAAGATAGCAGCGGTCTTGATTTAACAACAAGTTCAAACGATAAAATAAATTTAAGCAGCTTCGGCGCAGGTTTGAGACTTGGCGTTGAAATCTATATATTTTAGTTTTAATTCTAATTTGCCTCTCCTTATAGGGGATAAAAAGTGGAGTGGTTGTAATTTTTTAAAATGAAATTGAACATTCGTAGTTAATAAAATACAATGTCCTGCTTTTATTAATAAATCAAAAAATATTTTCGAGTTTAATTTATGGAAAACATTATCAAAGCAATTGTTTACGGGATAATTCAGGGATTAACTGAATTTATACCAATCAGCAGTACGGCTCATATAAGAGTAGTGCCCGCTTTACTTGGCTGGAGCGACCCCGGTGCAGCATTTACCGCGGTTATTCAAATCGGAACACTTATAGCTACATTGATTTATTTCAGAGTTGATATAGGGCTTATGATAACAGGTTTTTTAAATGCTTTCAAAACCAGGAAATTTTTAGAGGACCCGTATTCAAGATTATTAATTCTGATTATTGTCGGCACTATTCCGATTTCGATTTTCGGTCTGGCATTTAAGAGATTCATTGAGGGCGGTGCAAGAGGCTTATACGTCGTGAGTTGTTCTTTGATTCTGCTCGCAATCGTTTTGTTTATCGCGGAAAAAATTTCTTCAAAGAAAAAAGACCTGAGCGAAATTACCGTTAAAGATGGTATTATTATCGGTCTTGCGCAAACTCTCGCCCTGATTCCCGGAAGTTCGAGAAGCGGCGTTACAATTACGGCAGGACTTTTTTGCGGACTAAAAAGAGAAACTACGGCAAGATATTCTTTCTTGTTAAGCCTGCCTGCAGTGGGTTTAAGCGGGTTGTATGAACTCTACAGCGAAAGAAAAGAGCTTCTGAATGAAAACACATTAGAATTAATAATTGCTACGGTCGTGTCGGGAATCGTTGGCTATTTCGCAATTGCTTTCTTAATCAATTATTTGAAAACAAGGACTAACTTATTATTCGTAATTTACAGGCTGGCACTGGGAATTCTGATTCTAATACTTCTTTCGGCGGGAATATTACACAATTTATAATTTATTTTAATTTAAAACTGATTCTATTCCACCGTACCGACTTTAACAATCCTGTATTGTAGGTAATGGAATCATTATCATTGAGAGAAAAATATACTGAATAAGCTTTTCCTAAGATATCGTCTGTAGAAACGAAACCCATAAACCTGCTGTCTAAAGAGTTGTTTCGGTTATCTCCCATCACGAAAATATAATCCTTTTCTACTCGATAAATATTATCTTTTAATTCTATATCATCGACATAAACTTTGTTATCGTTTGAAATCCTGCATTTATGCCGGTCTTTATTTATTATATTTTCCCAGATTGAATAATTTGCAGAATCTATTCTGATAATATCTCCCGATTTCGGAACCCGTAGTGGTCCGTAATTATCTTCATTCCATCCTGAACCTTTCGGATAAATTTTCGGATCAATAAAACCTTTTTGATGCAAAGTCGAACTGAATTTTAAAGTATAAGGGTTAGGCTGGATTTTATTATTGATATTAACATTTCTGTCGACAATGCTTATCGTGTCGCCCGGCAAAGCTATGCATCTTTTAATATATTTTATGTCTTCGCGAATATTTCCAGGCGAAGAAATATCATCTGAAATGTAAACAACTAAATCATTATAGCCGGGTTTGCTTAGCTTATATAAATACTTATTAGTAAAAGGCAAATGAAATCCATAAAACAATTTACTGACTAATATGTAATCTCCCTTTAGAACAGCGTTTTCCATTGAAGAGGTAGGGAGTTCGTAAGATTCTATAAATTCAGATTTGATAAACGGAGAGAATATATAAATATTCAGAGCAATTATTACAATATATATTATCCATTTATTGTAAAATTTCAGACTATATTCGAGTTTCCTTTTCGCAGATTGAACGGAACTTACAATTACGGATATATATAAAATTATTACAGGAATAAAAAAATATGCAGAAAATAACATACTCATGAACAGAAGAAGTACTGTAGCTATGTATGCGAGAATATATAAAGTAATTCCTTTTCGAAATTCCCCGCAGTATATATGCCCAAGCCCCGGGCAGAATAAGCTTAGAAAAGCCGCAATAAACGGGACTCTTTTATTTGTAGAATCGATTTTTCCTTTCGCTTTAAAAACATTTTCTTTCCCGCACGAGGGGCATATGAAACGTCCGAGTGCAATTTCTTCTTTGTCTAAAATAACTTCGCATTTGCAATCTCTGCAAATACCAATATTATTTTTTTCTTCTTTATCCATAATAAGGAGTTATGTGATATACTGTTTTTATTTTATAAGGACAGAAAAATAGTGTTTTTATCCTTAAAATAATTTACTCCATACAATCGAACTATAATAATTTCTGTGAAAAATCTGTTCTGCCTGTAAACAAAAATGAATTAATAACTTAACTTAAATAATTTTTATATCTTCCAAAATGCAAATCTGTATATAGTCAAAATACGTGTAAAATTGCTTTCCGGCTTTGTTTTTCATTCATTTCAATAATTTACCATATATTGTCAAAATACAATAATCCTGTTCATATAATCATTTTCCTTTAAATATTAATGTTTAGAGACAATAGATATTGAAAATTTAAACCTGTTAAATTTAAATTATCAATTGAATATATAAATGAAATGAGGTATTTTTAAAAAAAATATAAAACATAATGAACACTTATAAATTTTCAATTTACATAATATTCTTTTTCGTAATTACACTTTTATATTCCTGTCAGAAAAAAGACGACTCAAGTCCGCAAATCACGCCCCCAAAAGAACTTTCTTCAGACAAAGATAAGGAATTAAAAGATAAAGAAGAATTTTTAAAACTGAAAGAACAGGAGCTCAAAGCCTGGGAGGATAGGTTAAATAAACGGGATTCATTGGGAATTAAAGGAACGAAAGATAAAAAAGAAATTAAAGACAGTATTAAGACAGCAAAAGATACAAGTAAAGTAAAAACAAAGACAAAAAAAGAAATAATGGCTGAAAAGGAAAAAGAACTGAACAAAAAATTCGGAAATCCGAAAACAGCCGTACACGACTACCTCGAGCTAATTCAGCGCGGAATATCGGATACTAAGAACTTTGACGCCAATATGAAAAAAGCCAGCGAAATGTGGGAATCCCGCAACGCAGAAAGTTTCAAAAAAAGCTATAAAGGAGTTTCGAAATTTGTTATCGAAAACGAACCTGATTTGGTTTCTCAAAAGGGTAAGGAAGCCAGCGTAAAAGTGAAAATTAAACAAACCTCGACTAAAAACGGAAAGGACGAAGATAAAGAAGTTACCGTAATTTATAATCTCGTCGCTGATGATAACGGGAACTGGAAAATTAAAAATAATATAGTTAAATAAATTAATTTAAAATAAATGAGCATACTTGTTAATAAAAAATCAAAAATTGTTGTGCAGGGAATAACCGGTTCCGAAGGGACTTTCCATACAACGCAAATGATTGAATATGGTTCTAATGTGGTAGCGGGTGTCACTCCGGGTAAAGGCGGTACTCTTTTTCAAAATAAAATTCCCGTTTTTAATTCTGTCCGCGAAGCTGTTGAGGCTACAAAAGCAAATGTTTCAATTATCTTTGTTCCTTCTGCTTTCTCTGCTGACGCAATTATTGAGGCAACGGATGCGGACGTTAATCTTGTTGTCTGCATAACAGAAGGTATTCCGACTAAGGATATGATAAAAGTATATGATTACGTTCAGAGCAAAAATACTCATGGACACACGATGAGATTTATAGGACCGAACTGTCCCGGAATAATTTCTCCGGGAGAATGCAAAGTAGGAATAATGCCGGGATTTATTCACCTGAAAGGAAAAGTCGGCGTAATTTCAAGAAGCGGAACTTTAACATATGAAGCAGTTGACCAGCTTACTAAACTCGGAATCGGGCAATCAACCTGCATCGGAATTGGCGGCGACCCCGTTATCGGTACAAGATTCCTCGATGCTATAAAATTATTTAATAATGATAAAAATACAGAAGCAATTTTAATGATTGGTGAAATCGGCGGAAATGCTGAGGAAGAAGCCGCATATTTTATAAAAAAACATGTTAAGAAACCCGTAATCGGATTTATCGCTGGAAAAACCGCTCCTCCGGGAAGAAGAATGGGACATGCAGGTGCTATTATTTCAGGCGGAAAAGGAACTGCAGAGGAAAAAATTAAAGTAATGAATGAATGCGGAATAGTAGTTGCCGAATCTCCTGCCGATATTGGTATCACAGTAAAAAATGTTCTTGAAAAATTTAAGGCAAAAGCAAAGAAGAAAAAAGAAGTTAAGAAGTTAAAAGAAGTTAAGAAGTTAAAGAAGTTAAAAGAAGTTAAGAAGAAAAAAGGAAATAAGAAGTTAAAAAAAGACAAGAAAAAAAAGAAATAACAGAAAACAAAAGACAAAAAACTAATAAATATTAATTAATAACTAATAACTGTTCTATTTGCACTACACAACAATAAAAATAAATAATGCTAAGTTTTATGCGTATCACGGTGATTTGGCGTATGAAAAAAAGTATGGTAACCAGTTCGAAGTTGATATTGAAATGAAATGCGATTTGACTGAACTCAATAAAACTGATAAATTAAGTAAAACGGTTGACTATCTCTCCGTCTATAATCTTGTCAGCGACATTTTCAGCAAACAAAAATTCAACCTGATTGAAACGTTAAATCTTAGAATTTGTGAGGAGATTATCAGTAAATTCGACCAGGTTAAAAAAGTTAAAGTTAGCGTGAGAAAACCAAACGCTCCGTTAGGAATTATAGACTCCATAGAAATAATAAATACTATGGAAAAAAAATAATGGCAAGAGTGTATTTAGGATTAGGTTCGAATATAAACGATAGAATAGGTTACCTAAAGCAGGCATTAGATGAAATCGAAGATTTGAAAGATACAAAGATTCTTAAAAGTTCTTCCATATATGAAACTGAACCGTGGGGGCATAAAGAACAAAATTCTTTTTTAAACCTGGTTGTATTAATTGAAACATCTTTCAGTCCCTTGAGTCTGATAGCTGAATTAAAAGATATTGAAATAAAATGCGGAAGAATAAAAAGAGATAAATGGTTTGAAAGAGAAATTGATATTGACATTCTGTTCTTTGATGATATTATTTTGAAATCGGAACTTCTCGAGATTCCGCATCCGCAGATGCAAAATCGCAGGTTTGTACTCGTTCCGTTGAATGAAATTGAACCTGATTTTATACATCCTTTGTTAAATGTAAATATGCGAACTTTACTCGAAACAGGTATAGATAAATCGGAAGTTAAGCTGTATAAAGATAAAATATAAAAACTTGGAAGAAAAAAAAATAAGATATATTGCAATAGAAGGAGTTATAGGAGCGGGCAAAACCTCTCTTGCTAAACGGCTTTCGGAGAAATTAAATGCTAAACTCGTTCTTGAAAATTTCGAAGATAATCCATTTCTTGAAAAGTTCTATAAAAATCCTTCCCGTTATGCTTTTCATACACAAATTTATTTTCTTCTTACAAGGTATAAACAACTTCAGGAACTAAGGCATGAAGACCTTTTTCATAACTATGTGATTTCGGATTATATTTTCGAGAAAGATAAAATTTTTGCTTACCTGAATCTGCAGGACGATGAACTGGTGTTATATGAAAAAATTGCAGCCACAATCGAAAAGGGAGTACCTGTTCCGGATTTAATCATATATCTTCAGTCTACTGTCGAAAGACTTATGTTTAATATCAGGCACAGGAACAGGCATTCGGAGAAACCAATAAAGGAAGAATATATCAAAGATTTGAATGAAGGTTACAATTATTTCTTTTTCAGGTATAAAGCTTCCAAGGTGATGATAGTGAATGCAACAGACATAGATTTTGTTAACAATGAAGAGGATTTTAATAACCTCGTAAATGAAATTTTAAAACAGGAACATTCTCCAATAGAATATTTTAACCCCGGGACAAAAAAGTCGGCGGGTTAATGAAATAAAATTATGTATAGATTTTTCTTATATCTTATTCTGACATATTTTATATACTTTATTTTAAAGCTTATTTTAAAATATGTGCGTTTGAAAAACAAACCTCAAAATAAAGAAACCAGCACAGTTAAAAAGCCGGAGCAATATATAGATAAAAGCAAAGTAGTTGATGCCGACTTTGAAGAACTTAAATAAATTAAAAATTGTATTTAAATATATTAAAATTTTTTCTTAATTCGAAAGAGTTAAGCAAAAAAGATATAAAATATGATAATGTAAAGAATATTTTAATAGTCAGACAGCATAACCAGTTGGGAGATATGCTCTGCTCCGTTCCTTTATTTGCCGCTATAAGAAAAAAATTCCCTTCAGCTTCGATTACTCTTGTCGCATCACCTATTAATTACCAGATTCTGTTTGATGACATAAATCCATACATAGATGATGTATTGATATTCAATAAATCTACAATTCTGCACCTGCTGAGATTTTTCAAAAATTTGAGAAGAAAAAAATTCGATATAGGCATTGTTCCTTCAACCGTTTCGATTTCCCGGACATCACATTTTATAAATTATATTTCGGGTGCTAAAATCAGAGTCGGTGTTAAACGTATCAATGATAAAATTAACAGGACAGATTTTCTGCTTAACATTAAATCCGAATTCGACTGGGATGTAAAAAAACTTCACCAGACCGAAAGAAACCTCGATATCGGCAGGCAGATTGATTGTGATCTGACACCCGAAGAAAAGAAAGATGTAAGGATTGTTTTAAGTGATGACGAATTAAATTTCGCAAAAGAGTTCTTTGATAAAAATTTTCCGGATAAAAACAAAAAAGTAATTTCATTTCATCCGGGTGCCGGGAAAACTCCGAACAGGTGGAGCGAAAATAATTTTATAGATTTAATTTCTAAATTAAATGAGAATTTCAATTGCTCGATTTTGCTAACTTCCGGTAAAATCGATAAAGAGATAACCGCGGGTATAAAAAAAGAACTTCTTAAAAGAAGAATAGAGTGTACAATTATTGAGAATTCGTCAATCAGAAAAATCGGGGCAATAATTAAAAACACCGATTTATATATTTCGAATGACACAGGAACGATGCACGTTGCTGCTTATGTTAATGCTAATGTTATCGGTCTGTTTGGTCCGACTAATGGCTATGAATGGGGTCCTTTGAATGAAAATGGAATGTATATACAATCGCCGACAAAGGATATTAACGACATAAAAGTCGAAGATGTATTTGAAAAAGCAAAAACAATTTTAGAAAAACATTAATAATATTTTATAACCGTGTCTGAAAAAAATCTCGCCGCAATAGATATAGGAACAAATTCTTTTCATCTTGTAATTGCGAAAGTCAACGAGAAAGGTCTCGTTAAAGTGATTACGCGCGAAAAGGAAGTCGTCAGGCTCGGAAAAAGTTCTACGGATATGAAGTATATTTCCGAAGAAGCTATGTCACGCGCGCTTGCAACATTGAAAAGATTTAAACTGATTTGTGATTCCTGCGATGCACAAATCAGGGCAGTGGCAACGAGCGCCACAAGGGAAGCTCTGAATAAATATGAATTCATCGAAAGAACTTATGAGAAAACCGGGATAGAGATTGAAGTTGTATCGGGATTTGAAGAGGCAAGATTAATTTATCTCGGTATACTCCAGGCATTATCGGTTTTTGATAAACGAATTTTATTGATTGACGTCGGGGGCGGAAGCTCGGAATTTTTAATCGGTGAAAAAGGAAATGTAATTTTTGCAAACAGCATTAAAATCGGTGCCGTCAGGCTGAATGAAAAATATTTTAAAAACGGGAAATTCAAAAAATCCGATATAGATGATGCAAGGCTGTTCGCGAAAAGCATGATTAATCCTGTCTTAAGGGAGGTAAAGGATTTTAAATATGATGTTGTTGTAGGCACTTCCGGAACAATCACTAATTTAGGAACCATGATATTTGCCGAAGAAAATAAATCCGACCCTTCGGAATTTAACTTCAATAATTATTCTTTTACCTCGGAATCGCTCACAAAAATTATTAAAAAAATATTTAAGGCGGAAAACGTTTCACAGCTCAAAAATATCGAAGGTCTCGATGAAGACAGAACGGATATAATAACTTCTGGAGCAATAATTTTAGAACAGATATTTTTCGAGTTAAATATAAAAGAAATCACTTTGTCGAATTTTGCTTTGAGGGAAGGAATTATATTCGATACTTTAAATAAAGAAAATTATTCTGTTCCCGGAGATAATTTGAATGATGTGAGATATAAAAGCATTATACAGCTTGCAGAAAATTGTAATTATGATAAAGCTCATAGCGACAGGGTTGTAAAATTTGCTTATAAAATATTCGAATCGGTGGCGGATAAATTCGAACTTAATACCGGAGATAAAGAGCAGCTACAGGCTGCTTCTTTGCTGCACGATATCGGTCACAGCATTTCCCACTCGATGCACCACAGGCATTCGTATTATTTAATCCGGAATTCCGAACTGCTTGGATTTAATGATGAGGAGATAGAACTAATTGCCAACATTGCAAGGTATCACAGGAAATCACACCCGAAATTGAAACACGAATCATTTAATAAACTATCAGGCAAAAATAAAGATAAAGTCAGGAAGCTTGCGGGAATCCTTAGAATTGCGGACGGGCTTGACAGGGGACATAATGGCGTCATCGAAGACATCGAAATAAGTTTAAATAAAGATGAACTTGTTATTAAAGCAAAACCAACAGACGGTTCAGACCCGACACTCGAAATCTGGGGCGCCAATACACGAAAGGAATTGTTCGAAGAATCATTCGGGTATAAAGTAAGAATAGAAATATAAGTGGTGAAAGGTGAAACAAAAAACTTTGTGAAACGTGAAAAGTGAAAGGTGAAACAAAAAACTTTGTAAAACGTGAAACGTGAAAGAAGATATGCGAAACAAAAGCTTTGTTAAAAACGAATCAAAGAGTTTCATTAAAAGTGAAAGGAAATAAATATTTTTTATTCAGAATTCAGAATTCATCATTCAGAATTTATTTTGTGCCTCCGTGGTGAAAAATTTTTGCTATTAAGTTTATTTTTTTTCTACTTTCAATTTTCATCAATTAACTATAATTTTTACAAAAAAACAAATATATGAAAATCGGAATTACTTGTTACCCTACGTACGGTGGAAGCGGCGTTGTCGCAACTGAACTCGGTAAAATCCTTGCAATGCGCGGACACGAAATTCATTTTATATCATATGCACTTCCTACGAGACTGAACTCCTTTGTCGATAATGTCTTTTATCACGAAGTTGAAATTAATACATACCCGCTTTTTGATTTTCCTTTATACAGTATTGCGCTTGCAAGCAAAATGGTCGAAGTTGCAAAATTCAATGACCTTGACCTTGTTCACGCACATTATGCAATCCCGCACGCAACGAGCGCATTTCTTGCAAGGGAAATTTTAAAGTATGAAAATAAGATTAAGAAAAATATTAAAGTAATCACAACACTTCACGGAACAGATATAACGCTTGTCGGGCTTGAGCCGAGTTTTCTTTCAACAATGAAATTCAGTATCGAGCAATCCGATGGCGTAACCGCAGTATCTCAGTTTTTAAAAGATAAAACGCTTTCGAATTATAAAATCGAAAAAGAAATCGAAGTAATTCCGAATTTTATAGATATTGAAAAATATAAAAGAAGTGTTGATTATAATACTGAATGCTTCAGAAATAATTTTGCACCCCATAACGAAAAAATATTAATTCACACTTCCAATTTCAGACCGGTTAAACGAGTTCAGGATGTCATAAAAGTATTCGCACAGGTACTCGAAAAAATTCCTTCAAGATTAATACTGATTGGTGACGGTCCCGAAAGAAGTGATTGCCAGAAACTCTGTATGGAACTGAATATTTCCGATTTAGTTAAGTTTATGGGTAAGCAGGATTCCATTTCACAGCTTTTATCCATTTCTGATTTATTCCTTATTCCATCTCAGGAAGAAAGTTTCGGACTCGCCGCACTCGAAGCAATGAGCTGCGGTGTTCCTGTAATATCATCAAGTGTCGGCGGACTTCCTGAATTAAACATACATAATGAAACAGGATTCATTGCATCTATCGGTGATATCGACAGAATGGCTAAATATGCAGTCGACCTTTTCACGAATGAAAAGAAATATAATCTATTTGCAAGTAATGCCCGTGCCCGTGCCATCGAGTTCGATGAAACGAAAATCGTACCCATTTATGAAAAATTTTATGAGAAGGTCTTGAATGGATAGGTGATTTATTAGTTGAGAAGTGTCAACCCCGAATGCTCCAATAGTTGTCAACCCCGAATGCTCCAGTCGGGGATCTCCTGCCGGTTCTGTCATCCCCGAATGTGCGTTCTTTGCATCCCGATGTTCTTTATCGGGACTCTTATCGGGGATCTCCATCTGGTTTGTTGCTGAACCCGTTTTCTTTTATTTGATTAGCAACATTTTCCTGGATTCATTATAATCCCCAACTTGCAATCTATAAAAATAAACTCCGCTGGGGTATTGCGATGCGTTGAATGTTACTTCATACGTTCCGGGGTTTAATTTTTCATTTACAAGTGTTTCAATTTCTTTTCCGAGAATGTCATAGACTTTAAGAACCGTCATCCCCCCTGCCCCCCTTCCAAGGGGGGAACCAAGAGCAGGAATATCAAACTTTATTTTCGTCACCGGATTAAACGGATTCGGGAAGTTTTGAAACAATCTAAATTCATTCGGAATGTTATTAATTTGCAAAACGTAAGAAATAATACTATCGGGATTCTGGAATGACCTTATATTACAAAAGATATCACAGTTTCCATTTCGATAGTCTCCCCATACCGATATTATTCTGTCATTCCATACGGCAATATCAGAAAAAGCTTTTGCCTGTGATGGATTATAATTTGTAATCCAATGATTAGTTCCAATAGTATTATTTAAATTCGAGAACCTTTGGAAGTAAGGGCAATTAGCAGCCCCGTTTGCATAGGCATCACCCCATCCTATAATAAAATATCCATCTTTTCTTTTTTTAATTTGTGGATTTCCTCTATCCCATTCAAAACCACCATTTATTCGGAAGTTTGAGCCGGTCAAATTACAAGATGAATCAAACAACTGCACATAAATATCCTCAAAACTACCTCCTGATTGGCGGGAATCTGCCCAAACAATACAAAACTTTCGACTTGAATCAGATGAGATTGAAGGTGTCCAATGACCAACGTCAGGATTAACAGGGTCATCATTTACTTTTATATTGACACCGACTTTTTGTCCAATGGAATTATATTTCTGCATGAAAATATCAGGAACATTACCTGTAGTAAAACTTAATCTATTATCTTGCCAAACTATGATAAAACTATTATCATTTCTGTTTGTAATAACAGGATAATTTTGGTCAACATATAAACTGGTATCATCATTTACTTTTATATTATTGCCAATTTTATTTCCGAGAGAATCAAGTTTTTGAAGGAATATATTTGGTCTTCCCATGCCACCGCCTTCTAATGCCATAACAACATAAATTTCATTTTTATTATTTATTTCTAAAGAAGGTAAATCACCGTAAGGACATTCAAATTGTATGTCATTTACAATTATACGATTTGTAATTGGATTTCCATTTTTATTAAATATTCTCAAATAATAATGTATTGAATCAATATAATATCCACTCCATTTACCTTCACGCCAAATGATTATAAAAGATCCATCCTTCCTAACTGCAATATTTGGATCAGAAGCAGCACTATCATTCAAATTAACTTTAAAATTATTTCCAAGGGCTTCACCTTTATAATTAAATCTTTGACAAAAAACATCATAAGTTGGTTCTACTGTGATAATATTTCTTTGGTCCTGCCACACGACAACAAAATTCCCTGCTGTATCGACATCTAATTTAGCTGCATTCTGATAGGCACTGCCATTATCGTCATTTACACGGAAATCAGATTTATATTGAGAATAAGATGTTGATACAAGAAGGAATAATAAAATTATATGAACATAAATTCTTAGCATATTTATAATATAAATAATCTATTTGTTAAAATAAGATTAAATGGTGATAAATAGATATATGATAAAATATCTATTGTAATTGTAATGATTATTTAGAGAAAAATCAATCAAAGAATAAATATTCTTTCTCTTTCATAAACCCTGAAACGAGTTCAGTCGGGATTTGGAACAAGAAGAAAATATATTTAAATTCGTTCCCGATGGTGGCATCAGGAACGTGAAGGGTTAATATTTTATGCCTTATCCGGAACGAGTGCAACGGGTACTTAGAAACAAGGATTTATTCCCAAAAACCTCAAGAATAGAAAGAAAAACGCATTTTCTCTTAGGGATGGAAGATTCCGGCTTAAGCCGGAACGATTTGCGCTTAAGCCCGAATGATTTGCGCTTAAGCCGGAATGATTTGCGCTTAAGCCGGAATGATTTGCGCTTGAGCCGGAACGATTTGCGCTTGAGCCCGAATGATTTGCGCTTAAGCCCGAATGATTTGTGCTTAAGCACGAACGATTGGCGCTTAAGCACGAATGAATTGCGCTTAAGCCCGAACGAATTGCGCTTAAGCCCGAACGAATTGCGCTTAAGCAAGAATGATTTGCGGAAGAGTAAAAAAAAGCTTATAATATGGTTTTGTTGTCCTTGTAGCCGCAAGCTTCAGCTTGCGTATCTGTTAAATATATGTACTTGTAGCTGCAAGCTTCAGCTTGCGTATTTTTTGACAAATGCAGTTTAAAGTTCCGATAAATCGGAATCTTCGACCTGCGGCTACAAGAGCAAAACGCAGTCTAAAGTTCCGATAAATCGGAATCTTCGACCTGCGGCTACAAAATCTATTAATCTTAATTGTACATTGAAAAATTGTACATTGTACATTGAATGCTTTATCTTCGCATTGGCAGGTCTGTTCTTACAAGAAATCCCGGAAGTTCGAGCGTGACGGTGTTTAACTGGACTTCAGGAACGTATTTCCCTTTCGGACGAATTTCTACTTTCACTTTATCTGCTTTTTGTTCGCTATCAAATGAAATTACCATATTCATTCCGTCAACTATATTCACGCCGTTTGCTTTTCTGTCTTCATACATAAAGTATATGCTTGATGAATTTTTTTTCACATCCACATAATTTACTTTATTGGAATCGAAATGTATTATAATATCTTTTCCTCTTATCTGGTCGTACCTGTCGGAAAAAAGGGAGTCCCTGTTTTCAAGAATTAAAAACGAATATTTCGAATTAGGGAGTTCGTCGATTTTATTAGAATAAATTGTTTGCAGTTTCCTTTCTTTTAAATCTGCATAAATTGTATCGCCTGTCAATTGCATATTATCCTGCCAGACTATGGGGTTGCGGTATAACGACATTTTTTCCAAAGTTGTATCAAGGGTTTTCGAATATACCGAATATCCGCATTTCGAAAAGAAATTTTTTCGTATGATTTCTACGCTGTCCTTTGCAATATACCTCTCGGGAATTTCACGGAATGATTCCATCGTATCACAGTAAACGAACATCGTATCTTTATCCTTATCTATTTGCACAAGTTTCGCTTTGCCTCTTATGAACGAGTATTTCGTCTTTTCATAGTTTTCAAGATATTTCCCGAATATGAGAGCATTATTTCTGAGATTATTTATCTCAACATTTCCTACGGCAATTGATTTTTTTTCGAATGAATAATCAGTTAATGTGTCGGAAGTAATGATAGACGAGTCTTTTTCGATGCTCACATTTTTATAAGCAAAAGTCTTTCCCTGCCTTTTGTAGAAGTCTATATTTTCCGCTTTAATGGTTGCGGAATCTTTTTTTACAACAACGTTATCCCTCGCAAATGAATCTTCTGTGTTTCGTAAGTAAATCATATATGTAGATGTAATCCGGTAATCAGGATTATCAATTCTTACATTTCCTGCAAAAGTTGCTTTCGCTTCGTTGAAATAATATGTTCCGCCATCGGCATTAATAGTGGCATTAGGATCTTTTAATGTTATGCCGTTCTCAAAAATAGCTTTGTTTTCATTGCCGTAATAAATAGCTTTTTGCGTGAAGAGTGATAATGTATCCTGGTAAATTTTTACATCCCCTGTAAGTTCAACTTTATTCAGGTCAATATACTGAAGAGCAGAATTGCAGTATACATTCACATTGCCGCGTATGAAATAAACATTTCCCGTGGCTTCTCTTACAGTCTGGTTGTCTATGGTTTTCCCTGTAAGTTTATCACTTCGCTTTAATTCAATGTTGTTCTGACAAAAAGAAATTTGCGGGATGAGAAGAATTAATATTATAAAAAAGTATTTCAATAAGCTCAAGTTTAAATTTACTTAATAAAGAAATTAATAAAATGAAGATATATTATTAAAATTATTATCTGTTAAATTTTGAATTTAAATATATTACCTTATGTAGATTTCGACCTCTCCCCCTACCCCTCTCCTACAAGGAGAGGGGAGGCGTGCTTAAATTAAATAATTAATTTTATTTAGAAAATGTTCCCGTTACTTTATAAATAGTATAATCTTTAAGATTCTGGTCTGATTCAAAACCAATTCCTTCTACGTCCTCTTTCGGTGTTATTATTTTGACGAACGCATCTGTATTTACGCGCTGGTTTCTGTTATTCCAGAATAGCTTCGATGTTTTCAAAATACTTCCCTCATTATTTACTACAACAACGCTGTCATATATTTCTATATCTTTGGTTGCATCGAGCACTTTTCCTCTTTTACCTGTTAATGTAGACGACTTTTCCCCGTTTTTATAAAAATCAACAATAGCACCGCTGTCTACCAGTGTATATGCTCTTGCGTTGTAAACAGATATGTGCCCCGCTTTAAGAATTGCTTTCACGCTTCCCGAATCTGAAAACGAAACAGTAGAATTCCAGCTTTCCTGGTCGGGAATTTCACCGGATTTTAAATCTGTTTTTGTCGGCGCAATTTTATTTTCGCAGGAAGAAAAAATAATTAGTATTGTAAATGATATTAATAATATAAAAAACCGAATCATGTTATATTTTTTTTCAAAATTGTAATTATGTGTTTTTGCGTTTCCAAAAGTAAAGCCTTAACCGCAAAGTTCGCAAAGATTTTGCAAAGTCCGCAAAGGAAAACAGATATATTATAATCTTTGTAAAACTTTTTCATAACTTTATAACTTTATAACCTTATAACCTTATAACCTTATAACCTTAAAACTTGACGAACTTGATAAACTGCTACAGTCCAAGTTCAACGAGACTATGTATATGAATTATCCCGCAAAGTTTCTTTTTATCGTCACAAATAATCAGTTGCGTGATTTTATTTTTCTCCATTACTTCCAGAGCATTTTTTGCAAGAGTATCTTCTGATATAATTTTTGGTGTCTTGTTCATTATATCTTTTGCTTTCAGACTATCAAAGTTAGAACCTTTTTCAAGCAGTCTTCTTATATCTCCGTCCGTTATTATTCCGAGAATTTTTGAATTATCTCTGACAATCGTACATCCTAATCTCTTCGAAGATATTTCATAAATCAAATCTTTTAAATCCGTACTCGCTTTAACAACAGGCATATCTTTTCCTTTAGTCATAATATCTCCAACTTTGAGAAGCAGCCTCCTGCCGAGCATTCCGCCCGGATGCACCGCAGCGAAATCTTCTTTAGTAAATCCTCTCTTTTCCAAAAGCGTAACTGCGAGCGCATCCCCGAGAACTAATGCAGTCGTTGAAGATGATGTCGGCGCAAGATTTAACGGACACGCTTCTTCGATGACAGATGAATCAAGCACTATATCCGAAGCTTTTGCAAGATTGGAATTCAGATTTCCTGTAATTAAAATTGTTTTCACTCCGAGCTCTTTAAACACCGGTATAAGCCGTGTAACTTCAGTCGTACCGCCGCTTTTCGATATCAATATAACTACATCGTTTTCCCTGACAATACCAAGGTCGCCGTGTATGCTGTCTGCAGAATGTAAAAAAGTCGAATAGGTCCCCGTTGAATTAAACGTTGCTACAATTTTCTGAGCAATAATTCCGGATTTCCCTATTCCCGTTATAACAACTTTTCCCTTGCAGTTGAAAATTGTTTCAACGGCTTTAATGAATTTCTTCTGAAAACCATCATTCAGGAATCTTTTTTCCAGATCAAGTATGGAACGTTTCTCCTTCGAAACAACCTGCCTGGCATCTTTTATTATTTTATTCATAATAACAAAATTTATGCAATTTAGAATTTGATTACAATTATAAACAGAATGGCAAAATGATTCACGTAATAGCACACAGATTTATCAAAATTTCCGCTGATATTATCGAACGAGAAGAAATGAAAATGACTAATCTTCACATTTAAGCGTTTCAACGGTTTTATAATTTTAAGTGTTATGCAATTCTTTTTATATGTCAACTCTGCCTTATAGTTTCTATTTTTTATGATAATCTTAATTAATGAAAAAAGACGATATACTCGAAATAAACGTGACCGGTTTGAATTCAGAAGGAAAAGGCATTGCCCGAACAGAAGAAGGCTTCGTTATATTCATTCCGAATACACTTCCGGGTGATAAAGTGAAAATCAGGATTAAGAAAAAAAAATCTAACTATGCAGAAGCTGATTTAATTGAACTTCTCGAAAAATCAGAAGACAGAATTGAACCAAGATGCAAGCATTTCGGAGTTTGCGGGGGATGTAAAATACAAAGCTTCGATTACAAAAAACAAATTGAATTCAAATCTCAGACTGTCCGTGATTCATTCATTAAAATCGGCGGATTTGAAAATTTAAATATTCCCGATGCCATTCCATCCGAAAACATTTATTATTACAGGAATAAAATGGAATATTCGTTCTCTAACGATGAATGGGTGGTAAATGTTGAATCGAAAGAAAAAAATTCTTTTGCTCTCGGGCTTCACGTTCCGAATTTTCATTCTAAAATTTTAAATATTGAAGAGTGCTTTTTGCAATCAAAACTTTCTTCCGATATTTTAAATTTTACAAGAGATTTTTTCAAATTAAAAAATTTATCGATTTATTCGACCAGAACCCATTCCGGATTTTTAAGATTTTTAATTATACGCCAGTGCCAGAATACAAAAGATGTTATGGTTAATCTTGTGACTTACGAATATGATGAAGTATTAATGAAAGAATATTCGGAAAGTTTACTGAAACTTTTTCCTGCAATCACTACGATTGTAAATTCATTTTCTCAGAGAAAAGCGCAGGTTGCCTTTGGCGAGGGTTCAGTCGTAACATTTGGTAATGGTTTTATTTTTGAAGAGTTGAAAAATATTGATAAACAATATAGATTTAAAATTTCTCCGAATTCTTTTTTTCAGACAAATACGATTCAGGCAGAAAAATTATATTCGGTTGCAGAACAGTTTTTAGAACTTAATAAAAACGATAATATTCTTGATTTATACTGCGGTGCAGGCTCAATCACGCTTTTTCTTTCTGAAAAAATCAATAAAATCTGCGGTGTTGAACTAATCCCCGATGCAATTGAAAATGCCGGGGAAAACGCTGGAATAAATAACGTTAATTGTGCAGAATTTGTTTTATCCGATATAAAAGATTTCATTGAAACTATTATTAAAAATGACGAGTATACAGAATATAATAAAGTGATATTAGATCCGCCACGTTCAGGATTGCATCCTGATATATGTAATATGTTATCTGAATCTAATTTCGATAAAATTTGTTATATAAGTTGTAATCCCGTCACGCAGGCAAGAGATTTAAAAATAATATGCAGTAAAGGGAATTACCGGATTGAAAATATTCAGCCAGTTGATATGTTTCCGCAAACTTATCATATTGAAAATGTAGTATCTCTTTCCGGCGTTAAAATTATAAATTAAATAAACCCAATAGAAAATTTTTACTTTTTCGTGATGTTTTAGCATTCATTTGAATGCTTAATTTATAATTTTTAATTAATTCATAATTGGAGAATACAAATGGAAAATAAAAGCAACATTCTTTGGGTAGATGATGAAATTGATTTATTGAAATCAAACATAATGTTCCTGAAGCAAAAAGGATATAATGTAACAGAAGCAACAAACGGTGAAGATGCCATTCAAATCATAAAAGACCAGGATTTTGATATAGTGTTCATGGATGAAATGATGACAGGTATGGGCGGACTTGAAACACTTCTTGAAATTAAAGAAATTAAGCCAAGTCTTCCCGTCGTTATGGTGACTAAAAATGAAACCGAAAGTCTGATGGAAGATGCAATCGGTAAAAAAATTACAGACTATCTTATTAAACCTGTAAATCCAAATCAGGTTTTGCTGGTTTGCAAAAAAATCCTTGAATCCAAACGCCTGAAAGGTGACCAGATTTCAAGAGATTATATACAGGAGTTCAATTCCATTTCCACGGCATTAATGGAAGATTTAAGCTGGGAAGACTGGACGAATATTCATATAAAAATGACGAACTGGGATTTAGAACTCGATGAACATCCTGAACTTGGATTAAAACAAACCTTGCAGGACCAGAGGCGCGAGTGTAATGTAGAGTTTTCTAAATTCATTGAAAAAAATTATAAACACTGGCTCGATTATTCCGAGGATAATCCGACACTTTCTCACCAAATTATAGACAAATATGTTATTCCAGATTTACCAAAATATAATTCGGTGTTTTTCTTTGTTGTGGATTGTATGCGGCTCGACCAGTGGCTCGTAATGGAAAAATATCTCGATAGTTATTTTAAAATGTCCAAAGAATATTATTATTCTTTATTACCAACTGCAACACCGTATTGCAGGAATGCAATTTTTGCGGGTCTGTATCCTTCCGAACTCGAAAAACATTATCCCGAATTGTGGAGACAAAATGACGACGATGAAAATTCAAAAAATAATTACGAAAAGGAATTTCTCTCGAAACTTCTCGACAGAAGGAAATTCAGGCTGCGCAACGAATTAAAATATACGAAAATTATGGATTCCGAATTCAGCAGGGGTGTTGAAAATAAAATTTTGTCTTATACAAATAATCACCTGAATGCGATTGTAATTAATTTCGTCGATATGATTGCCCATTCCAGAAGTGACACGGCGATATTAAAAGAAATTGCTCCCGATGAATCTGCTTACAGGTCTTTAACTCAAAGCTGGTTTGAACACTCTTCGTTTTTTGGAATGCTGAGACAACTTGCAGGTAAACCTGACGTCAAAATTATCATCACGACTGACCACGGAAGTATCCGGTGCCTGCACGGCGTAAGAGCTTTGGGCGACAGGGAATCTTCTCCTAATTTAAGATATAAATATGGAAGAAATGTGAAAGCAGATTCAAGAAATGCAATATTTATAAAAAACCCGACTGAATATAAACTTCCGCTTCGCAACGGAATAGTTAATTATATAATTGCAAAAGAAGATTTCTATTTTGTTTATCCTACTGATTATCATAAATATTTAAATCAGTATAACGATACGTTCCAGCATGGTGGAATCTCGATGGAAGAAATGATATTACCCGTCATTTCGCTCGAGTCGAAGTAGTGCAGTTTGCTGTAAAACAACATTTATGTTGTTAGTTCTTTTGTAAATATATAAGTATCCAAAGAAAAAGTAAAACCCGTTGAATAATTCCAACGGGTTTTTTATTTATTAAAATATTGTTTTCGAGAGCACTTTCGACTTATTATATATTTGAAGTGACCAAAAAGATAATGTAATTATCGTTACGTAAAACACGTTACGTAAAACGCGTAATGTAAAATATGTTCCGCATAATACGTATTATAAAATGCAAATCTTTTTAATTATTTTTCCCACGCTCCAGAGGCTGTGTGATAACGCTTCCCAAGGTTTTTGTCATTCCAGCGAAAGCTGGAATCCAGACGAAATACAAAGTTTTTGTTTCACACTTTTTCTCAGATTTGTCGTTTTCACACAACCTCTCCAGCGTGGGAACGTTATTTTTCTCATTCCCAATCCATTCTAAACTACACCTAATGAATATTAACTTCTTTTCAGAATGGGGAAAGCATAAGACTCCCCCCTCTCCTTTCAGGAGAGGGGATGGGGGAGAGATTTTATCTGCATCAATATTATTTATATTCATAATTTGGAATAATTTTTGTAAAATATTTTTCCTCTCGCTCCCACTCTCATTGCTCACACTAAACAGGAAACGTGAAAAGATATAATTTTTATTACCACTTCCCGAACACAAACGTCTGCCCCAGTTTGATTTTATGTGCCGGATTAAGTTTATCCTGAACATTAACAAAAAATGAAACCTTGTAAGGTGAATCCTTATCCTTTGACCAGCTGTCAAATGCATTTTCCGAACTTAAGAAATTAAGTGTCACATCAAACGTAGTCGGACCGGATTGAACAACTTTTACAGGTCCGTCAAATTTAATATCGAGCTGACCGGGGAAATCATCGATAATTTCTACTCTGAATCCCGTTGTGCTTTGCACTGTTCTCAAAGGAACGTTTTCACCCGATGAGCCTATCCGCGTAATCGAAATTTGAGGTATTTTGTTTTCCTTTGTGCTTTTTATATCGAATTGCTCTCCAACCTGATATTTTATTTGCTTTTGTCCCGCGAGCTGTACCAAAGCTCTTGATTTAGGCGGAATTGATGCAACCTTAATTCCATCAGCAAATATATCCAGTGTACCGTTATACGGATTTGTAATCGGAGATATTGTAAATTGTGTGAGCTCCGGACCAACTACTTTGCTTGTTGGTTCATTGAGATTTTTTTCTTCCTCTTTTGGTTTTTCTTTTTCAGGCACACTTTGGTAGTTTGTTTTATTATCCGGTTGAACAAATGGAACAACCGTAGAAGTAATTATTTTATTACTAATTTCATATTTCATTCCCTTTATTAATTCTGCTATATCCACGTTAGCGCTGCTATCGGATAATTTTAATGCTAAAAGGGAATCGATATATTTCGAGAGCGAATCTGCAATGGATTTCTTTACCGCTAATTTGGTATCTAGCACTTCATCGAGATTTATATCCGCACCTTTTAATGCGATTACGCAAATTACGAAAAGATAAAGAACCTGGTAAATGATAAATTTTATGTCTCTTGATGTTTTCATATTTTTTTATTTTAAAAATATGAAAATGTGTTTGCGAAGTGTATAGAGCGGATTACTCAATTTAATATAAGTAGTAGTACTTATATAATATTTTGTTATGAAAGAAATTGTATTAAGAATAACCTCGTAGAGGTTTCCCGTAATTTGCAACGAACGGAAAACTCCTACGGAGTTTGACTATACTAAAATGTATTTCTATAAACGGAAAACTCCTACGGAGTTTGATTTAATCAATTCTGAAACCTCGTAGAGGTTCTCCGTTTATAGAAAAGCTGATTGAAGACGTATAACCTCGTAGAGGTTTACCGTTCAAAAAAAATTCTTAATTGAATCCGTTTTTATTCAATATCGCAAACTGCAAAAGCCTATTATGTCCCTTGAGATTTAGTTTGTTGCAGATATTTGTCCTGTGGTTTTGAACCGTGCGTATGCTAATAAAAAGTTCCTCTGCAATTTCTTTACTGGTCTTGCTTTCGGATACTTTACCGAGAATTTTCTTTTCCATCGAGGTGAGATTGTTCAGCGTCGGATATTTTTCATATAAATTCGATTTGTTATTTCTTCTTCTTATCAAATGCTTTGAAACTCCCGGGCTTAAATAAAATTCTCCTTCCATAACTTCATCGAGGCATCTTATAATTTCGTCCGCAAAGCAGTCTTTCAATAAATATGCATCTACCCCTATATCTATTGCTTCATTAAAATAATTTTCATCATTGTACATTGTAAGCATAACAATTTTAATATCGGCATTATTTTCTCTGACTATTTTAGCCGCCTTCAGTCCGTTCATATCAGCCATATTAATATCGAGAATGGCAATTTCAGGTTTATGCTCTTCGATTAATTTCAATGCACATTCACTGCTTGTTGAACCCGCTATAACACTATATTTAGAAGTGTTGTTAATAATATCAATGAGTCCCTTTAATATAAGCGGGTGGTCGTCGGCAGCTACAATATTTATTTTCGAATTTGTCATTTTAGTCTTTTATTGGTAAACGAATATTTATCTTCGTTCCTTTACCCGTCTTTGTGTCTATATTAAAATATCCACCGGCAAGCAGTACTCTGTGCTTTATGTTACTTAATCCGAATCCGGTGATATTTTTGATTGATTTGTTATCGAACTGAAATCCAATTCCGTTATCCCGTATTTCCGATATGATTTCTCCGACTGAACATTTTATTTTAATAACTGCATCTGTAGCTTCTGAATGTTTCAAAATATTATTAATGCATTCCTGAATTATTCTGTAAAAATTTATTTCGTTATTGATATTAAGCAGGTTATCTACATTTCCAATCACAATATCTGCGTTTATATTTGAAGAGCGGAAAGCTTTATCGAGCATGGATTCCAGCGCCCTGCTAAGACCGAGCTTTTCAATCTGATGCGGATACAAACCGGAAGAAATTTGTCTGACCTCTTCAACTGAATCAGAAATCAGAACACTGAGGTCTTTTAAATCAATTGCTAAATCAACATTTTCGGGATGAGAATTTGAAATTTGAAGCACTTTATTGTTTAATACTATCAAATCCTGTCCGAGTCCGTCATGTAACTCTGCAGCAATTTTTCTATAACCAATGTCCTGTTGTTCAATCAGATTTTTTATAAAATTGTATTTTTCTATCTCCGCTTTTTTAAAATACATAAACATATAATAAGTCAGAACGAATGCAGCCATAAGTAATATAAACATGACACGCCACCAAAACCAGTCCGTGCTCCAGAATGGTACATTTGAATGTATAACCTGATAAAAAAAATCTATGAATAACAATAAAACAACAAAAATGATAATCCAGCGATAAGCAGTTTTACTCATAAATTGAATAATTTTGTTTGAAATTTAAGTCAATCGGTAACTTAAAGAAATTTATGAAAAGAAAAATTGAGTTGCAAGAATAAATCAGGTAAGATTAGCATATTATTTACTAATTTCATTAAATTTTATTTTAAATACTTTTTTCTTAAATCTCGAATCATTAATTTTAAGTAATACCGACGCAGTATAAGAAACTGCGTTTTTATTATTTAATCCGTGATTATTGAAAAACAAAATTATTTTTTCAAAGAGCTATAAAGATACAATAAAAGCAGGAAAGAAATATGCCGGAAGTATAAATCCGGGTGACGTCATAGGTCTGAAAGGCGAATTAGGCAGCGGAAAAACTCAATTCGTTAAGGGTATCTGTGAATTTTTCAATGTAAAAGAGGTTGTGAACAGCCCTACGTTTTTAATTGTTAATGAATATAAAGGTTATTTGCCGCATAATTTCAAAAGTGTCTCAATTCATCATTTCGACCTGTACAGAATTAAATTTAAAGAAGAACTGGAAACAATCGGATTTAGTGAATATATCGGAAATTCTTCAATTTGTTTAATAGAATGGTGCGAAATTCTTATGGATAATGCGGATTTAAACATGAAAATTGTTCATTTTGAGCACGGAAACAGCAAAAATGACAGAATAATTAAAATTTGATATGAATATATTACTCATCGAAAGCTCCTCAAAGAAAATAGAGTTTGGATACGCGGTCAACGACGAAATTGTTGTATTAAAAGAATTGGATAGTGAAAATAATGCAGATTCGTTAATTTATATGATTAAAGAAATTTTTGATGAAAAGCACATCGATTTTAAAGATATCGATGTCGTAAGTTTATCAAATGGTCCGGGCTCATTTACTGGTTTAAGAATCGGTTCGGCAATTGCAAAAGGGATTTGTTTTGCTTTGAAATGTAAATTGCTGGAAATTTCTACTCTGGATATAATTGCAAATAAATGTAAGGATCTTAAGGATGGTGAGGTTTTCACTTCACTCGTCTTTTCAAATTCCAAAAGCATGGAATTTTATTCCGCAGATTATATTTATGAAAATAAGGAATTAAAAAGAGTTTCGGAATATTCGACGGGAATTCTCGATATATCCGGGAATAAGAAATATATTATTAATGAAAAAAACGAATTTGATTTTCCTGCTGGATCGGATATTATTAATGTTTCCGGTTTTTCAAACATTCGTTCTCAATATGAACTGTCTTTAAAATATATTGGAGAAGACAAGTTTGCAGATTACCGGCTTTCGGAACCGTTTTATATGAAAACATTTGTTCCTTTGAAGCCTGTAAAAAAATAAGTGATTCGTGAATTGTTAAATCTTAACAATTCACTATTCACAAATTTTATAAATTTTAAAACTAATATTATGGCATGGTTTAAACGATCTCAGGAAAATATTAAAACAGATACGAAAAAAGATGTTCCTGATGGCAATTGGATTAAGTGCGACGAATGTGGTGAATTGTTGCACAAAAAACAATGGGAGGCCAACAAATTTATCTGTACTAAATGTAATTTTCATTTTAGAATCGGCAGCGAAGAATACTTTAATTTATTGTTCGATGAAGGCACTTTTAAAGAATTAGATAAAAAAATTCGTTCGGTTGACCCCCTGAAATTCGTAGATACAAAACCCTACGACAGAAGAATCGATGAGACAATAAAAAAAACGAATTTATTTGATGCAATAAGAACGGGAACGGGCGAAATAAATTCCATCCCTGTTGTAATGTGCGTGATGGATTTTGCTTTTATAGGCGGAAGCATGGGAAGCGTTGTCGGTGAAAAAATTTGCCGTGCGGTAGACAGGTGTCTGAAATCCGGTCATCCGTTTATTATAGTTTCCGAAAGCGGAGGCGCGAGAATGATGGAAGGTGGAATTTCTCTTATGCAGCTTGCAAAAACAAGTGCAAGACTTGCAAAACTTGCTGAAGAAAAAATTCCTTATATATCTGTTATTACAAATCCCACCACGGGGGGCGCGAGTGCTTCTTTCTCTATGCAGGGTGATATTAACATGGCAGAACCGAATGCACTTATTGGTTTTGCGGGTCCGAGAGTCATTAAACAGGCTACAGGTAAAGATTTACCCAAAGGATTCCAGAGGTCTGAATTTGTTCTCGAACATGGTTTCCTCGATATTATAGTTGATAGAAGAGATATGAAAGATAAATTAACACAACTGTTAAAACATCTTTTACAAAAAAATCCCGGAAAAAATTAATATAAGATGAAAATTATTAAAGAAATTTCGGCTATGCAAAGCATATCCGAATATTATAGACGGATAGGGAAAAAAATCGGTTTCGTTCCGACTATGGGATTTCTTCACGAAGGACATCTTTCTTTGATAATTAAAGCTAAAGATGAATGCGATATCGTGTTTACGAGTATTTTCGTAAATCCGACGCAGTTTCTTCCGGGTGAGGATTTTAAAGACTATCCGAGAGATTTTTTGAGAGATTATCATTTATGCAAAAGCAGCGGTTGTGATTATGTCTTTTATCCGGATGCAGATACGATGTTTCCCGAAAATTATTTTACTTATGTAAATGTAAATGTACTATCCGATAAGCTTGAAGGTATGTTCAGACCGGGACATTTTAAAGGCGTTACTACTATTGTATTAAAATTGTTGAATATCACTAAGCCTCATAATATTTATTTAGGTCAGAAAGATGCCCAGCAGGCGGCAGTTTTAAAAAAAATGATTCTGGATTTAAATATCGATGTAAATCTTAGAATTTGTGATACAGTAAGGGAAGAAAACGGACTTGCGATGAGTTCAAGAAATATGTACCTGAGTAAGGATGAAAAAGATAAGGCATCCGTGTTTAATTTTGTCTTAAACGAAGCAAAGAAAATGATACTCGAAGACAAAATTGAAGATATGAATGTTGTGAAACAATCTGTGAAAAATATTATCGAAACGAAAACTCCCGAATCTTCGTTACAATATATTGCAATCACAGATAATAATCTTTTGGAAGATATAAAAGATATTAAAAATTATAACGGCGAGGTATTAATTTCTCTGGCCGCATATATGGGTAAAACAAGGCTTATAGATAATATTTTATTTAAGAAATAAATAAAGATTCCAATATGAGAAGAATAATGTGCAAATCTAAAATACACAGGGCAACGGTGACCGAGGCTGAGCTTTATTATGAAGGAAGTCTTACACTCGATACTGCTTTAATGGATGCTGCGGATATGCTTGCGTACGAAAAAGTTCAGGTAGTTAACGTTAATAATGGCGAAAGATTCGAAACATATTTAATTCCGGGAAAGCGGAATAGCGGTATCGTTTGTTTAAATGGTCCCGCTGCACGTCTTGGTACTAAAGGTGATGAAATTATCATAATTTCGTATGGCTCTTATAATGACGATGAATTAAAAAATTTTAAACCCAGGAAAATATTTGTTGATAAACACAACAAAGTCAAGGTTTTGAAAAAAACTTAATATCATTACTTCTTTTTCTAAATTAATTTTCCAAAAACTTTTCAATTAATAAAATTTGAAACTTGCCACAGTTATTTTAGCTGCCGGAAAAGGTAAGAGAATGAAAAATCCGGACAAATCGAAGGTGATGTTCGAACTCGCGGGAACTCCCTTAATCGAGTACGTCGTTAACCTTGCTTTAAAAATTGAATCCGAAAAAGTTGTTTTAATTGTCGGACATCAAAAACAAAGCGTTATTGATTTCATTAATCTGAAATATGAAAATGATATATCAAAAATAAGTTTTGCCCATCAGGACCAGCAGCTCGGCACAGGACACGCAATTGTGCAAACCTATGATTCGTTAAAAAATTTTGACGGTGATGTTTTAATATTATCGGGCGATGTGCCCCTGCTAAGATACGAAACCGTTGCAAATTTTTTAGCATTCCATAAAAATAATAATTTTAAAGCAAGTCTGCTTTCCGCAATCTTAAGCGACCCGTATGGCTATGGAAGAATAATAAGAGATGGTAACGGGAATTTTATTGATATCACAGAAGAGAAAGACGCTGCCGATGAAATCAAAAAAATTAAAGAAATAAATTCCGGAATTTATATTATCGATAGTAAATTACTGTTTGAGGCAATTAAAACTCTCGATACGGATAATGCACAGGGAGAATATTATCTTACCGATATATTTCGTTATTTTAAAGAAAATAAAGTATCGATTGGAGCGATTCCTGTAAAGAATAATATTGAAATCGCAGGGATTAACACTGTCGAACAGCTCGAACAAATGTCAGTTCTTATAAATAATAAAAAATAGAAAATAAATAATTTAACATTTACCATTTAACATTTAAAACTTGAAAAGAGCATGTCTGATATAATAGTTTCTGTTTCGGGTATAAGGGGAATAATTGGAGATAATCTGACTCCTGAAAATATTTTGAAGTTTACGTCTGCATTTGCAGCTTATTGCAGGAAAAAATCCAAATCAAAAAAAATTGTAGTCGGAAGGGACGGAAGGCAGCACGGTGAACTTATTTCTGATGCAGTAATATCGACTCTGACGTTGTTTGGATTCCAGGTGATTGATATTGGAATAGTTCCGACACCTACAGTACAAATTGCTACAGAAGAAACAAAATCTGCGGGTGGAATAGCAATTACAGCTTCGCATAATCCCCAGATCTGGAATGGACTTAAATTTTTAAACGCCGATGGTACATTTCTCGACGGTGAACAAATTAAAGAAATTTTAAATATAGACAGGAATATTAAATTTGCAGAGATTAAAAACATTAAACCTGTAATTGTTGATGATAGCTGGATTGAGAAACATATCGAAAAAGCTCTTAAGAAAATTAATATCGGTTCGATAAGAAAAGCAAAATTTAAAATTGTCGTAGATGCGGTAAATTCAGCGGGTTCTGTTATCGTACCACTTTTACTTAAAAAATTAGGATGCACCGTCATCGAATTATTCTGTGACGAAACAGGTATATTTCCTCACACACCTGAGCCGCTTCCGTTTAATTTAAAACAATTATCCAAAACTGTAATAAAAAATAAAGCTGACCTTGGAATTGCTGTTGACCCCGACAGCGACAGGCTCGTATTAATCACAAATTCAGGAAAACCTTTTAGCGAAGAGAACACAATAGCGACAGTAGTTAATAACGTACTTAAGAATTCTAAAACAAAGGGAAAAAATGTAGTCGTCAATTTATCAACAACCCGTGCAGTCGATGATATAGCAAAGCGTTATGATGCTAAAGTTCACAGGTCAGCTGTCGGCGAAATTAATGTTGTAAAAGAAATGAAGCGCGTGAAAGCTGTTGTGGGCGGAGAGGGCAGCGGAGGAGTTATTATTCCTGAAGTGCATTATGGAAGAGATGCTATTCTGGCTATTCCAATTATATTGCAGGAATTCTCGGAATTCGGCGGGACGGTTGATGAATACAAAAAATCATTGCCCGAGTACTTTATCACGAAAGATAAAATTCGTTTGCAGGGAAATCCCGATATACTGTTAAACAGAATTTTAAATAATTATGCAAATAAAAATTGCACAATAAGCAGAATAGACGGGATTAAACTTGATTTCGAAAATTACTGGATACATTTAAGGAAATCCAACACAGAACCAATAATACGAATTATAACGGAAGCGAAAAATAAAATCGAAGCTGAAAAAAATCAAAAAGAATTTATGGATTCTTTGAAATAAGTTTCCCGTACATAAATGCAAAATCTTATTCCAAATCGAAATGAAACTTTTAGAAGTTAAAAATCTTGTCACAAACTTCTATACTGATGATGGTATATCAAAAGCCGTTGATGATATTAGTTTCGGTCTTGATAAAGGTGAAACATTGGGTCTCGTCGGCGAATCGGGCTGCGGTAAAAGTGTCTCGGTACTGTCCATAATGAGACTGGTTCCCGAACCTGCCGGAAAAATCGAAAGCGGAAAAATATTTTTTAAGGGCAGGGATTTAATCGGCTTGCCCGAAAAAGAGATGCAGAAAATAAGGGGAAATGAAATCGGAATGATATTTCAGGAACCGATGACTTCATTAAATCCTGCTTATACCTGCGGAAATCAAATCGATGAAATATTAATTTGTCATCAAAAAATATCTCGAAAAGAAGCGAAAGTAAAAACTCTCGAAATGCTTAACAGAGTTGGCATCCCTGCACCCACACAAAGATACAACGAATATCCTCACCAGCTATCGGGCGGAATGAGGCAGAGAATAATGATTGCAATTGCATTGTCCTGTAATCCTGACCTTTTGATTGCAGATGAACCTACTACAGCACTCGACGTAACCGTTCAATCTCAGATTCTTGAACTAATAAAAAAACTTCAGTCCGATTTCGGTATGGGTGTAATAATAATTACACACGACTTCGGAGTGATACCAGAGGTATCTGATAACGTAGCAGTTATGTATGCATCTAAAATTGTTGAATACGGAAATGTTAATGAAATATTTTATAATACAAAACATCCTTATACAATCGGACTCTTAAAATCCATTCCGAAAATAAATAACAAAGATTCAAAATTACAGATTATCGAAGGCTCGGTTCCCTCATCACTTAATTATCCGGCAGGATGTCACTTTTGCACGAGATGCAGTCTTGCTGATGAAAAATGTTTTTCCGAACAACCGCCTTATGTTCAAATATCGGAATCTCATAAAGCTGCCTGTTTTAAAATTGAATAACTAAAAATTTTAAATATATGTCATATTTAATTAAAGATATTACGAATCTTGTTACCTGCAGAAATCTGACAGGTATTCCCAAAAAAGGTAAAGGCCAGTCTGATATTGGTCTCATTAAAAACGGAAATGTATTCATTGATAACGGGAAAATCGAATTTACAGGAAATTCTCTTTCTTTAAAAAAATTCTTAAAAAACAAAAATATAAGTTACGAAATTATTGATGGAAAAAATAAAACCGTTATGCCCGGATTTATAGATTCCCACACACATCTTGTATTTGCCGGCTCGAGGTCGGATGAATATGAAATGCGTATTAAGGGAAGCAGTTATGAGGAAATTGCAAAAGCGGGCGGAGGAATTTCTTCAACAGTAAAAAATGTGAGAAAAGAATCTAAAGACGTTTTAATTAAATTAGCCGAAAAAAGATTAAAGAATTTTATTAAATACGGCACTACAACACTGGAAGCAAAATCGGGCTATGGTCTCGATTTTAAAAATGAAATTAAAATGCTTGAAGTAATAAACGAGCTGAACGAAAAAAATAAATATAATATTGATATTCTTCCTACATTTCTCGGAGCTCATTCTGTTCCGAAAGAAATTACAAAAAACGAATATATAGATTTGATTTGCTATCAATTGATTCCTTATATTGCAAAAAATAAACTTGCAAAATTTCAGGATGTATTCTGCGAAAAAAATTATTTTGATGCAAAAGAAACAGAAAGAATTTTGTCAACCGGCGCGAAATTCGGATTGATTCCGAAATTGCATTCAGACCAGTTCAATTCAATTGGCGGAGTTGATGTAGCAATTAAACTAAATGCAATTTCCATCGACCATCTAGAAGTTTTAAAATCGAATGATATTAAGAAACTAAAAAACAAAAACATCATAGCAACACTTTTACCCGGTGCATCATATTTCCTTGACGTTCCTTATCAGCCCGCGCGGGAATTAATAAATAATAATGTTCCCGTAGCTCTTGCAACGGATTTCAATCCCGGCAGTTGCATGACTGAAAATCTTCAAATCATAATGTCGCTCGCCTCTCTTAAATTAAAAATGTCAGCCGAAGAAATAATAAATGCGGTTACCATAAATGCCGCTTACGCATTATTTATGCAAAACAAAATCGGCAGTATCGAAAAAGGCAAACAGGCAGATGTTCTCATTTTCGATTTTCCTTCATATAAAGATTTAATATACCACTTCGCCGTCAACCAAATCGAGAATGTATTTAAAAAAGGAAAGAAATTAAAAATATAATTTTGAAATTGTATGTTCTTGAAGCCGTTCTTGAAGCCGCTCTTGTAGCCGCAAGCTTCAGCTTGCGTGATAAACATCATTATCCGCACCTGTAGCCGCAAGCTTCAGCTTGCGTGATAAACATCATTATCCGCACCTGTAGCCGCAAGCTTCAGCTTGCGTGATAATTAAGAAAATATGTTCTTGTAGCCGCAAGCTTCAGCTTGTGTGATAATTAAGAAAATATGTTCTTGTAGCCGCAAGCTTCAGCTTGCGTGATAATTAAGAAAATATGTTCTTGTAGCCGCAAGCTTCAGCTTGTGTGATAATTAAGAAAATATGTTCTTGTAGCTGCAAGCTTCAGCTTGCGTGATAATTATCATAAAACGCACACATAACCGCAAGCTTCATTATATACTATAATTCAGAATTACAAATATTCAACTAATGTATTAATTTTACTTCAAACAATAATTAAAACATTATTATGATAAAAGAAAAAAGACCTCGTTTACCTGAAGATAGTTATCTTGGAGTCGTTAATGTCGCTTATACTATTTGTCTGGAATCTTCATCCGGCAGCCTTACTCACCCAATCATTTTCAAAAATCTATCAGAAATATTTCAAAATGTCATGGTAGATTATAATTGCGATGTGTTAATTTATTTATTTATGACGAATCATATCCATACTATAATTAAAGGTAAAAATGATTTATCAAATTCCTTAAGAGCGATAAAAATGTTTAAACAAAAATCAGGATTTTGGTTTTCTAAAAATTATCCCGAATTAAAATGGCAAAAAGATTTTTATGACCATATTATTCGAAATGATAAAGATATTGAAAATCAAATATATTATATATTAAAAAACCAGATGAGGGAAAATATAATTGAAAATTGGAAGGATTATGAATATAAAGGTTCAACCATATATGATTTTAATGAATGGAATTAATTATTTATTTTAAAAATTAGCGCAGTCTAAAGCCTGCGGCTACAAGAACATAGCGCAGTCTAAAGCCTGCGACTACAAGAACATAGCGCAGTCTAAAGCCTGCGGCTACAAAAATATAGCGCAGTCTAAAGCCTGCAGCTACAAAAACAACATTAAAAAAAAATAAACAGACTTAATTGAACGAAAATTAATCATTTAAAGTTGTAATAATCTAAAGGGTGCGGGAAAAATTGCCTAAAATTTATCCTTAATAATTATTTTTTTTTATAATTATATTACATACTTAAAACTATTTTTTTGATTTATGGAACAAATGGTATGGAGTGAGTTTATCAAACAAAAAGTTGAACTATTCAATATTTATAAGGAAAAATTTGGCGATAGAATTTCTGATGAAGAAATTAAGCAAATAATTGAATCCTTTGACGCATCAATAATGGATATGGTTAAATTGATGCGTGAAGGTAAATCTGCTCACGAAAAATTTTTCTCGGATATTATTTTAAATTCTATCGATGCAATAATAGGTTACAATAACGAAAATCAAATATTTCTATGGAATAAAGGGGCAGAGAAGATATTCGGTTATAAAAAAGAAGAAGTTCAGGGTCAGGACATTTCGATTGTTTTCCCTAAATATTTAATAGAGAATGGTGAAAAAGACAGAATTATTAATGAAGTAAGAACCAAAGGTTTTGTAAATCATTTCGAAACCGAAAGGCTTACAAAATCCGGTGAAATAATTAATATCAGTGTTTCGAGTTTTGTAATCAAAAATGATGTTCAGGAAAATATCGGTGTCGTTGCTATACTTCGTGATATAACAATTCAAAAAGAATTGGAAAAAGAATTAAGAGAAAAAGAAAATTTAGCTCTTATAGGAGAAGTAGTTTCCAGTATCGCGCATAACCTGTCTAATCCGTTAAATATTATTTCCGGAAATGCGGATTACCTGCTTTTAGATAAAAAAGAAGGCGATGAAGGATTTGAAGAATTAAAAGTTATAATCGAAGAAGCAACGCGAATTACAAAATCAATCAGGCAGATTCTTAACTTTTCTAAACCTGTTACACTGATGAAAGAAAACGTAGATGTATCTCAAATGTTGAATGAAATTGTGCAGCGCGTTAAATATCTTTCAAGCAATAAAAATATAGAAATAAAGACATATTTTGATAAAAAAAATTCACGGATACTAATAGACAAAGAATTGATGCAGGATGTGTTTATGAATATAATTAATAATTCAATGCAGTCTATAAAAGATGAAGGTGAAATTACACTTAAAACAACAAAAAACAATAAACACTTTCAAATAGAAATTTCCGATAACGGAGTCGGTATAGATAAAGATAATCTCGATAAAATATTCAAACCCTTTTTTACAACAAAAAGCTACGGACAGGGAACCGGGCTTGGTCTTGCCTTTGCCGAAAGAGTTGTAAAAAAACACGACGGGAAAATTGAAGTCAAATCTCTGAAAGGAAAAGGAACCACCTTCAAATTAACTTTCCCTTTATAACTCTCATTCCCCAAATAAAAAAAGCCCCGACAGTAAATCCGTCAAGGGCTTTTGAGGAGGAGAACAATTTTATGTTAATATTATTTGACGAGTACCATTTTCTTAGTTTGAACAAATTCCGGCGTTATTATTCTGTAAAAATATACACCACTCGCAAGTGTCATAGTATTCTTACCCTGCGCATAATAAATTGTTGAATACGTACCGGCATTCATTTTTTCATTATTCATAATCGTCGCAATTTCTCTACCGGTTAAATCATAGACTTTCAAAGTCACGGTTGTTGCTTTTGGTAAAGAGAAATTAATTTTTGTCATCGGGTTGAACGGGTTCGGGTAGTTTTGAGATAATTCAAATTTCTTTGGTAATACCGAACTGATGTTTTGAACTCCAACCGAATATTGTATCGAAGTTAAAAGAACATTGACCGCAAAAAATGGATTATGCAAACCTAAACTGCTATCCTGACTAATAAGTTGATAGTTCCAGTATGCTTTTCTCAGGTTAACGTTATTTGAGTCTCTTGCAATCAATGACCAGCTTACAGAATCATATCCGGTATGAGGTAAGGCATGTCCGAGATTACTTATACAACCTTTTATTTCTTTTTGCCAGCTTTCTATTAAACCGTTCCCATCATAATCAGCAGGTGCCATAAAATCACTGAACTTTGTAACACCCGGGTGACAACCCAGGCAACCTGTAACATGGTCATAGTTAGTTGCATAATCATGTAGATTCCAGGTATGTCCGCCGACTTTATCCCTTTGAGCAGTTCCTGTATCAGTTGTGGATGCCATATGGCATGTTACGCATAAATCTGTTATTGTTGAGTGTGTACCAGTTAGATAAGGAATGCCATTAAACATTGCTGCATTTTTACCCAACACGACATCACCTTGTACACTATGATGTGGTCCCCAGGTAGATGAAGTGACTCTTGTATTTACATAGGTCACAGGGTCTTTTCTTGCTTTATGACAGTCCAGACAAACTACAGCCATTCCAACGGTTGTAGGATAATGTATTTTTCCGGAAAGTGTATCACTACCGGTAGGTCTGTTTCTTAAATTATGCGGATTTGTAGTACCATGCGGATCATGACATGCAGCGCAACTAATAGGTTCCTGGTCTACCGAAACAACATTTGGCGTATATTTTTTTCCATAGGTGAAGCCAACATATGTATAACCGTCATGACATCTGTTACAATCGTTAAATGTATTTCTTAAACTATCAGCTACTACACGCCCTTCCATTACCGGAGCCGCATGAAGTGAATTTCTCCACATATCATAAATATTATGATTTGGAGGGGAATCATGGCATTTTCCGCATTTTCCGGGAGTTATAGTTGTACTGATTTTGTTTGTATCACCACCACCAAGATAGTGTTCACTGCCTGGTCCGTGACAATCTTCGCATCCGATTGTTGCGAGATTTACGAGATTCGGATAGTATGTTTTTAATGAATCCCATTTACCCGGATGTGGTGGACTTGCCCATACCCATCCAAGTGATTTAGCAACATCATCAAAACCGCCATTTGTTGCATAATTATTGTGGTCATAACCTGTTGTATGACATTTCATACAACTTGTACTATAACTTGTTGAGCTGTCAATTTGATACCGGAACCTGTTTGCATGCCCGCTTACTTTCCATCTGTTAAAAATATCTGCAAATTCGGACATTCCCGAATGGCAAAACATACATTCAGGAAAATTACCCGTTATTCCGTTAAAATTTCCAACTCCGATGAATGTAGCTGTATAAATATTAACAGTAGTATCTTTTGAACCTGAACTTGTTACAGCGTGTACATTAATTGTATATGTTCCTGTACTGTCAGCTTTAAATTTTACCCAGTTAAGACTTGGAATCGATATAATTGTTGCACCCGAACCAGTCGGTTTTGAAACAAAAGACCAGGTCTGACCTGATACTGATGTAGTATCACCAAAATTTTTCACTGACATATAAACAAAGGTCTGTTTTGGCACTATGTTCATACCGGTAGTGTTACAGGAATCCGGTACTAAAGCCGGAGTCATTTTCAACATGTACGGAGTGACATTTTGAACAATAATTTTAACTCTCGGTGCTGAAAATATTACATTAGCACTCAGGCAGAGAATTAAAATTGTTAAGTAAAATTTCTTCATTTTATATATATTGTTAAATTAAGAAGTTTTTATTCTAATATGTAATAATATGCATATATTATGCCAAATTTCTTTTCAAAATTTAATTATTTATATTTCGTTTTTAGGTGTTTGGGGATATTTGAGAAATGGTGTAGATATTATGGTCTGAATAATTAAATTTGAATATGCTGTTTAAAAATGCAAAAGCCCCGGCAATTAAATTACACAGGGCTTTTAGGAGGAGAACAAACGAAAAAATTAATCTACTTTATTTGTAGTATAAGCTAAGTCCGGAAATTGTAACGCTTTTCTTTTTTTCCGGTTTTAAATGTTTATTTATTGTTATAAGGTATTAAAAAAGAACATGTATTTAAAACCCCAAAATACTTGGTATTACAAAATAAGTATTTAGCTTTGCAAATAAAGTTTGCAATTTATATGCCAAAAATAAACTGTTAGAAATTTTTAAATTTTAAAGGTTATATAAAAAATGTGTGGAAATATTCCACTACTTTAAGTATCTTTTGTCAACATAAATTTAAATTATGGAAGACGTAAAAATTTTGGTTGTTGACGACGAACCTAATTCCACTCAGATACTGAGAAAAGTGCTCGTAAAAAGAGGTTACATCGTTACAGAGGAAAATGACAGCTTAAACGCTCAAAAATTGATGAATGAAAAATTTTATGATATAATTATTTCCGATTTGCAAATGCCAAATATATCGGGAATGGATTTGCTTAAAAATAAAAATCCTAAGAGTTTGTTCATTATGATAACAGGCTACGGTTCAGTTATCTCCGCCGTTGAATCTATGAAAAACGGAGCTTATGATTATGTTAATAAACCGTTTAACCTTGAAGAATTTATTATTAAAGTCGATAAAGCTGCCGACAAAATTAAAATGTCGAAACAAATAGAGAATTTTAAAACCATTCTCGACGAAAATTACGAATTTAAAAATATTGTCGGTAATAGTAAAAAGATGAAAGAAGTATTTCATTTTATCAGGAAAATTTCCAATATCAATGTGAATATATTAATCGAAGGTCAGAGCGGTACCGGTAAAGAATTAGTCGCTAAAGCCATACATAATAACAGCAATAGAAAAAGTAATCCATTCGTAGCTATAAACTGCAGTGCAATTCCTGAAAATCTGCTCGAAAGTGAACTCTTTGGTCATGTAAAAGGTGCATTCACAGGTGCAACCGAATTTCAAAAAGGTGTTTTTGAACAGGCTAATGAGGGAACACTGTTTCTTGATGAAATTGCTGAAATGCCCTATAACCTTCAGGCTAAACTTTTAAGAGTTACAGAAACGTGGGAAGTGAAATCTATCGGAAGCGACAAAATTAAAAAAGTAGATGTCAGGCTGATATCCGCTACAAATCAAAACCTTAAAGACGCTATAAAAGAAAAACGGTTTCGCGAAGACCTTTATTTCAGGCTTGCAACCGTTTCCGTTACTCTCCCGCCATTGAATGAAAGAGTTTCGGATATACCCCTCATAGTAAATCATTATCTGAAAATATTATCTGCAAAATTAGATAAAGATTTAAAAATTTCTACAGAAGCTCTTGCAATTTTAATGAATCAAAGCTGGAAAGGTAATGTGAGAGAACTTGAAAATGTACTCGAACAGAGTGCTATAACTTCTTCCGATAATACTATCACACCTGAAAGTTTTAAATTTACAATATCCTCAAATTCTCTTGACGATACTTTAAAAACCGCCAACAGCATAAGTCTGAAAGACCTTGAAAAGCAGTATATTAAAAAAGTCCTCGAAGATGCAAAGTGGAATAAACTTCAGGCGTCCCAGATTTTAAAAATTGACAGGAAAACATTGTATAAAAAAATAAAGGAATATAATCTGCAATGAAATTAGAATAAGGAATTAAAAATTAATTCAATTCAGGATTTTAAAAATATGTTCTAAACTCCTGGCTTGAATTATCTAAATCAGATGAACCGGTATTTATTTAATACCACTGTGGTTTATATTATTTTAGGTGAGGATGTAAGAAATGAAGATTTGCTACTTATGTAATATTTATATAAGCATTTTCAAAACTAAAACACACTGTAAATTCATCGAAAAAACCATGCTGACCTAACAAAATGCTAAAGTTATTACTTTTAAGAAAAATAAAAGGTGCTTTTATTTTTTTACTATCTTTCATATTTAATATTTCATATTCAAGTTCATGAGCGTATCCTGTTATATTATCCCCACAAACACCTATAACATCTACCCTTTTTCCGCTCTTGTAATCTACATATAATAAATGTTCAGCAAATTTACTATTAATTAGACAATATTCAGAACCTGAGTCTATTAAAGCTGAAGTTTTTTCAATAGCTCTAAATTTATTTGAAATAGAAATTGGTAACATTGGTCTTAATGTGTAATCAAAAAGTTGACCTTTCTCGGGGAATTTTAAAAAAGGTATTCTTATAATTAATATTAAGATATAAAACCATAGTTAGGATTGGGTACAAACATTAATATTCCTTGATTAAAATAATCCTTCAAATCGTCTATAGAGTCTGATTGTTTAATTATAGTCTTATAATCATCAGATATTATTATCCATTTTTCCGATATATTTTCCAATACCTTAGTTAAGTCAATAGGTTCGATTGAATTATTTTCTTTTTTAATGCTGTCCATTTTGGTTTTTCTTATATATTAATATAATAAATAACTTATTCAGATAATAGTAATAATTTGAACAAAAATTTTATCATATAAATTTAATCCAAAACAAAAGTAAATATAAAACAAGCACAAAATGTCGATGAATCTTTATTAAAAAAGGAAGCAACTTGTTACTTGAAAAATTTTGTGTCGGGGAGTCCCTCTAAAGAGCAGAGGAGACTCCCCGACACAAAAAATATTTTAATTTTTACATTTATTCAATACTTAATTCGTTTGTAATATTTCTTTTTAATTCGGGAATTATATAACAAGAAAATATATTACACTTTGACAAGTGTTTTTTGAAAGTGGTTTCTTTTAAATTTAAATAAAAAAAATATATGAAAAATATACTGTTAATCTTAATTCTTGCTGTTTCAATCGGAGTTATAAATATTTCGTGCCAGAACCCTGCGCAATCGGAATATGATCCGAGCTTTTTAAAGGGATATATTAAGGATGCCGGCACATCTGCAGGAATCGATAGTGTTATCGTTTCACTACCTGATTTTAATTTATCGGGCGTTACAACTAGCACAGGATATTTCGAATTTCTAAATATTCAAATGCCGAGAGGTCAGATGGGTACAAATTTGATAACGTCAAAAAACGGATATAATCAGGCTGTTAATAATATAGTTTTGAATTCTGATGATACCACAAAAATATCTGTTGTAATGGGTCTTAAGTAGTATTATTTTCTTTGCAATTTTAAAAAATTTTAAATTAACTTATTAATCAGTTTGATATAGTGAGTGTTAATTTTTTTAATACAGATTTTTATATTTTTATTTAATACAATTTATAACACATTTCTTAAAATTCCATTTTCGGGAAGTTAATAAAAACAAAATATATTGATTTCAAAATAGAACAATAAATTAATATTTTAGAATATTACAATAAAATTCTTTGTTTGTTTTGCCGGGTAGGAAACGACGCTGATGATGGAATTTACTGTAAAAGCGGCATTCCGATTAAACCTTTAAAACGAAAGTTTAAAAGCATAAACAATAAATAATTTTTTATCCGATTCAAGATGCTGAAAGATATTTTATTATTGATATTTGTTGTTTAAAAGAGTACAATCTACAATGACTGGGGATTATATCCACAAAACCCGGTTTATTGAAGAATAAATATGTTAATTAATCAGATTTTTTTGGTATGATTATTGCAATTCTTATTGAACTTGATAATAATCATATGGAAAAAGATTTCAAAGTTCATATTTTCTGTCTTACTTCGATATTATGCGATTTAATAATGAAAACTATTTCACACCACAGATATGTTTTTAGTTGTACTCATATTTCGGAAAATTCTAACTTAAATCCGGATAAGTCCGTTTTAGAGAATTTAAATATTTCTCCGGATTGTATAATTTTAGATAAAGATATTAACAGCAAAATAAAAGAGGAAATAATAAAGAAGTATAACAAATCCGAATTCATTTGTCTACCGTCTTTAAATGAAAATGAAAACGGTATTTCTCCGGGTATTCAACAAATATCGGAACCATTAAAGATGAGTGAACTTGGTAACGTATTAAACGAAATATACTTAAATAAACATTCGTGAGCAGACGACTATTAAAAAACAGAAGATTATTTTATGTTATATTATCTTTAGCACTATTAACGGGTTTTATAATAATTTTAATCAATTCACCGATAATCAGGGCAAAAGGTTCTGATGATTGTCTGACCTGTCATGATGACAAAGATTTAACAATGGAAAAGAATGGAAAAAAAATTTCCATTTATGTGAGCAGTGCGGATTTTAAACATTCGGTTCACAAAGTCATTGAATGTATAGATTGTCATATAAATTATAATGCCGATAATCTTCCTCATAATCCTAAAAAATCCGATGTAGATTGTAAATCCTGTCATGATAATATTAAGGCTTCTTCTGATAATGTTCATAATAATGTCAAATGTTCTCAGTGTCATACAAAACATAATATTCTGCCTGCCCGTGAATATGGTAAAGACCAGACTTCCAACTGTTTAGCCTGTCATAATAATAAAAATGTTCAGGCGTTTATGTCAAGTACGCATTATAAGAAAAATGTAAAATGTGATGATTGCCATCAGGGCGGACACATGACAAAGAAATTAATTAAAAGTGAATCGTTGACGATTTGCGGAAAATGCCATACCACAAATCAAATGCTGGGAAATAACGGCGTTCACCAGGTTGCTTTAAAATCGGGTAATAAGAATGCACCGACTTGCGTGGATTGTCACGGCTCGCATCAGATACTGGCAAGTAAAATGTCAATCGAATCACAGTCCTGTCTGAAATGTCACCTCGATGAAAAATTATTTCCGGGTGATACTAAAGGCTCTGCGAAATTTGTATCACAATATAAAACAAGTATACACAGCTCTATTCAGAAAGACGGAAAACCTGCAGCGGGTTGTACTGATTGCCACGGAAATCATATGATAGAAAATCCAAAGAATCCCGAATCATCTACATCAAAAGCCAGGTCCCTTGAAACCTGCGGAAAATGCCATACGGATATCGTTGCAAAATTCAAAAACTCTAAACACGGACAGGAATTATTAAAGAAAAATCCAAAAGCACCATCCTGTACGGATTGTCACGGAGAACACAGCATTCAGTCAACATTAAAATCGGATGAATTTTCTAAATTAAACCAGGTTGAACTTTGCCTCAGATGCCATCAGGAACAAAAGCTTCCGCATAAAAATTATAAAGGTGAAGAAGTTTTAATAAGTAATTATAAAGATAGTTATCATTATAAAGCTTTAAAAGAAGGAAAGAATGCCGCTACATGTGCAGATTGCCACGGTAGTCACGAGATGAATAAAGCTGATGACCCGAACTCAAGAATTTACAGAAAAAATATTCCGAAAACCTGCGGACAGTCGAATTGTCACGTTAAGGAATTAAACGAATATACCGGAAGTATTCACGAAGTATCATTAACACAAAAAAATAGTCCCGACGCGCCTAATTGTAATACGTGTCACGGTAACCACCAGATTGCGAAAAATAATGATGTGCAAAACAGGATTTCAAATTCAAAAGGATTGGTTCAACTGTGTTCCGATTGTCATAATTCAGTTGAGCTTACAAAAAAATATAATATTCCGACGGGTAGAACAGAATCCTATATGAATAGTTTTCACGGACTTGCAATAAGAGGTGGCTCTAAAGTAGCAGCAAATTGTGAAAGTTGTCACAGCCACCATAATATCAGGCCGTCATCGGATTCGCTCTCAACGATTAGCAAAAAGAATCTTCCGCAAACCTGCGGCAAGTGTCATCCGGGAGCTAACCAGACTTTGTTCAATACACCGATTCATATTACGGCTTCTCTAAACGAATCTCCGTTGCTGTTCTGGCTGTCAAGATTTTATATTATATTAATAATTGTTACTATCGGCGGTATGGCTTTACATAACTTATTTGATTTATTAAAAAAAATGAAAAATAAAAATAATAAAAACGATTCTGAAAACGAAGAAAAAGAAAAAGATGTCAGCGGAAAAGGATAAAAAATATTTAAGAATGACTCTGAATGAGCGGGTACAGCATTTTCTCCTGCTCACAAGTTTCATAACTCTTGTAATGACAGGATTTGCATTGAAATATCCTGAAGCAGTTTGGGTATCATGGGTCCGTAGTCTTTTTGGAGACTTTGCATTTGAAATCAGGGGAACAGTTCACAGGGTTGCAGCTGTAGTTATGATTCTCGATTCATTTTATCATTTAATTTATATTACTTTTACAAAACGGGGAAGAAAATTAATCATAGATTTATGGTTTACAAAAAAAGACTTAACCGATGTAATTGGAACGATAAAATACTATTTTAACAGAACTAACGTGAAACCAAAATACGGCAGATTTTGTTATATAGAGAAGTCGGAGTACTGGGCACTCGTTTGGGGCAATGTCGTAATGGGTGTTACAGGTGTAATCTTGTGGTTCGAAAATACTTTTCTTCCTGTCGTTTCAAATATAGGAATGGATATAGCAACAGCAATACATTTTTATGAGGCAATATTAGCTTCTCTTGCAATTGTTATTTGGCATTTTTATTTCGTAATATATAATCCTGACGTGTATCCTATTAATAAAGCATTCATCACAGGCTATTTAACCCGTGAGGAAATGGAACACGAACACCCGCTTGAGCTGGAAGCTATTGAGCAAGAGCAGCAAAACACTAATGATATAAAAGATAAAATTGATTTGTAGGTTTTTTTTCAGTTATTTTTTAGTTGTACTATTCGCCCGGTAATTTAATTTTAAAATTCAGATGGATAATCAAGTAGCTACGGAAAAGAAAAAAAGAAGACTGTTTAAAAATGTTTTTGGATTCAAAAGATTTTTACTTTTTTTTGGACTCTATATTTTACTATTTATTTTAATTACTGCAGGAGCTGCTGAATTTACTTCCAGACCGGCATTTTGCCCCACCTGCCATTATATGGAACCCTTTTATCAAAGCTGGAGGGTGTCTGCTCATAATAAAGTAGATTGCGTCGAATGCCATTTCGAACCGGGCATATCGGGTACGATAAGAGGAAAACTTAACGGATTGGTGCAAATTGTAAATTATATTTCTTTATCTTATAAAAAAAGAAAACCATGGGCTGAAATTCCTGATAATACCTGCGCCCGCCCAGGATGCCACGAAAGACAGGCTTTCACGGATACAACTTATGATTTTAAAGGTATTGCATTTAATCATAAACATCACCTGCAGGAATTAAGACGCGGTAAAACTTTAAAATGTACAAGCTGCCATTCTCAGATTGTTCAGGGTACTCACATAGAAGTTACGGAAACTACCTGCTTCAATTGCCATTTTATTAAGTCAACAGACATAGAAAATAAATATGACAAGCTTTCAAATTGTACAACATGCCATAACTGGAAGTCTAAGACAAAAGAACAAATGGCTAATTTCAGATATGACCATACAAATGTTGCTAATAACAATATTTCCTGTTTGTACTGCCATTCGAACACGGTTGTTGGTAATGGTGATGTTGGTAAGGAAAGATGTTTCCAGTGCCATTTTGAAAATGACCGGCTTGCAAAATATGACGATACACAATTTATGCACACCACCCATATCAGCAAGCACAGTGTAAAATGTTTCGTCTGTCACTCGAGTATACAACATAAAATACAAAAAATTGACCCGAACAGTCCGCCTGATTGTATCGGCTGTCACGAGAATTCACATACTTCTCAGGTTAATTTATATACCGGGAATAACGGAATTAATACCGATAAAATACCAAGCCCTATGTTTCTTAACGGGATTAACTGCAAAGGATGTCATATCTTTCACGAGAAAAGCCCGCGTGATATCAGTACATCAGTTGCTTCAGGCAGTTCGTGCGAAACCTGCCATGGTAAAGGTTATGATAAACTTGTTGCTCAATGGAAAGAAGCAGCCGCGAAAAGATTAATAACAATAAATTCCATTTATAACACCGTATCTTTTCAAATTAAAAATTCAAAAGCAAATAAAAAACCGGAGGCGGAAAAACTTCTGGAAGATGCGTATCATAATATAAAAATTGTTGAAATCGGCAAAAGCGTTCATAATGTTCAGTTTGCCGATAAACTGTTAATGGCAGGTTATAATTTAATGGTTCAGGCTTTAAATGTAATTGGTTCAAGTGTTAAGCTGCCGGCGTTCCAGACAGGTTCGGAATTTATTCCGAATGAATGTTATAATTGCCATTCGGGAATACAGGAGATATCTGTAAAAATATTCGATTTGAATTTCTCTCATAATCAGCACATAGTAAAAGAAAAATTACCGTGCATTAAATGCCATTCAAATGAAAACAAACATGGTGAACTTATAGTAACTAAACAAAACTGCAATACTTGTCATCACACTAAAGTCAACACTGACCAGGATTGCTCTAAGTGTCATCTGTTCCAGGCATCGGTATATAGCGGAAATTATATGAACAAATCCCAGCCTGATTATATGAAAACAGGCAAAGTAAACTGTATAGATTGTCATTCCGATGCTGTGAAAATAATAAAACCCACTACGGATATTTGTCTGAAATGCCATGATAATTCTTACAGGGAAACGGCTAATGAATGGAGAACTGATATTCAGAAATTAATTAAAGATGCTGAAAATGAACTTAAAGATTTGAAGACCGCTCAACTGAGCGATGAAGGACAAACACTCGTAACGGACACGAAGAAATTAGTAAACGATATTGTATCACATCCAAGCATCTATGTTCACAATTATGACTTGCTAAGTTCTTTGTTGTCGGAAAAAATTAAAAATTTAAAAAAACTAAAGTAATTAGATTTGATTTAATCCCGATATTTTTTAAATTGCGGAAAAGTGATGTCATAAATTATATTTTATTTATTAAAATTTTGTAAATTAAAATAATTCGTTTTGGCGGAAGATAATTTTTTTCAGGAAAAACAGACAAGGAGAGATTTTTTAAATTATATCTTAGGATTTAGTTTCTTCGCCTTGTTATCTGCCGTTCTGTATCCGATTTTCTTGTACCTCAAGCCGCCAAAAGCTCAGGAAGTCGACGTTTCAAATTTAAAAATAGCGAAAACAACCGAGATTGAAAATGGTTCCAGCAAAATGTTTAAAATAGGTAATAAACCCGGAATTTTAATAAGAACAAACGAAGGAGAGTTCAAAGCGTTTAGTGCAGTTTGCACTCATTTAGATTGTACCGTCCAGTATAAAAAAGATGAAAATCTGATTTGGTGTGCGTGTCATAATGGCAGATACGATTTAAATGGAAAAAATATAAGTGGTCCGCCGCCTGCACCTCTTACACCTTATAATATTACAGTGCAGAAGGATGAAATTTTTGTGTCAAAATAAATTTTCTAATTATTAATTATTGCTGATGTCAATTTTTTCAAAATTGTATCATAAAATTGATGAAAGATTTCAGATAAATGATCTTATTTCTTTCATGAAGAAAAAAGAGGTTCCTCTTTATAGAGGTACCATATGGTATTATTTTGGCGGAATTACATTACTATTATTTATTATTCAGGTTGTAACGGGTATTTTACTTTTACTTTACTATAAAGGAAGTGCAGATATTGCTTTCGAAAGTGTTCAGTTTATTTCAGCAAAAGTGAAATTTGGCTGGCTGATAAGGTCTATACATTCATGGTCTGCAAATTTGATGGTCCTTGCCGCATTTATTCATATGTTCAGCGTATTTTTTACGAAAGCCTATCGTAAACCCAGAGAACTTTCGTGGTATTCAGGCTTTATTCTTTTAGTTTTAGCAATGGGTTTTGGATTTACGGGTTATTTATTGCCATGGAATGAATTATCTCTTTTCGCTACAAAGGTCGGAACAGATATTACGAAAACTATACCGTTTGTCGGCGAGTATATAATGAATATACTCAGAGGCGGAGAAGAAGTAACAGGTGCAACACTTTCGAGATTCTTTGGCTTTCACGTAGCTCTGTTACCGGGAATTTTTATTTTTTTTCTCGCAGCACATTTAATTTTTATACAAAGACAGGGTATGGCTGCTCCTGAAGATTGGGATGAAATGTCTGACAAAAAGAAAATAAATATTCCGTTCTTTCCGAATTTCATGATGAGAGATTTATTAATCTGGTTAATTATTATAAATGTTTTATCTATTCTCGCAGTGTTTTTCCCCTGGGAATTAGGAAAAAAAGCCGAAGAGTTGGCTCCTGCACCGGCTGGAATAAAACCTGAATGGTATTTTTTATTTATGTTTCAAACTTTAAAACTTATACCGGCAAAATTAAGTGTGATAGATGGTGAAGTATTCGGCGTGATGATGTTCGGTTTGGCGGGATTATTTTGGTTTTTAATTCCTTTTTGGGATAGAAAAACTCCGAGAGGGAAAAAATGGTATTGGATTAATTATTTGGGAATTTTTGTGATTATATTTATTCTGGTTTTTACTATTATTGGATTTATAACTTAATGCTTTGACATAACAGATGGATAATTTCATTAAAAAAATTATAATAAATCACGGACATATTTCATATTTGTGTCTGACTGTCTTATTATTCTTAATTCCCGCTTCTATATTATCCCAGGAAACCGTTTCAAAAGATAATTGTTTAAATTGTCATTTAATTCTTGATGGTAAATTTAAACAGCCGGCTGTATTGTTCAGCTCGGATATTCATTTTAAGAAAGGGATTACCTGTTCCGCTTGTCACGGAGGTGATTCAAAAAGTGATGACCAGGATAAGGCTATGAATAAAGCTGCGGGATTTATTGGAATTCCTCATGGACAGCAGGTATTAAAAATATGTTCAAAATGTCATGCGAATGAATTTAACAATTTCGTTAAAAGTGTTCATGGTCAGTCGAATACAGGTAATGGGACTATAATAAATAATTGTGTTACCTGCCATGGAATTCATAATATCGTTCCTGTAAAAAGTCCGTCTTCAAAAGTAAATGGATTAAATATTGTAAAAACTTGTACGGGATGTCATAGCAATGCATCATATATGAGAACTTATAATCCCGGTATATCTGTTGACCAGTTGGAAAAATATAAAACTTCTGTTCACGGTCAGAGAATTTTCAACGGTGATTCCAAAGTAGCAAATTGTGCTTCCTGTCACGGAAATCATGATATTAAAAATGTAAAAGACCCTCAATCGAGAGTTTATGTGACAAATGTTCCATCTACCTGTAATAAATGTCACGGAGATGCGAACTATATGAAAGAATATAATATTCCTACAGACCAGTATGAAAAATATAAGTCGAGTGTGCATGGAATTGCGTTATTGGAAAAAGGAGATAAAAATGCTCCATCCTGTAATAAATGCCACGGTGACCATGGTGCGGCACCTCCGGAAGTCGAATCAATTACTAAAGTTTGCGGAACCTGTCATGCTCTGAACGAACAAATGTTTCAGGAAAGTCCGCATAAAGATGCATTTCAGAAAAAAAATATTCACGATTGCGCTGCCTGTCATAGTAATCACGGAATTTCTAAGACTTCCGATGAAATGATTGGTAATGGAGAAAAATCTTTTTGTATAAAATGTCATGCGAATCAGGATAAAGGTATACAGGTCGCAATAACAATGAAATCATATATCGATAGTCTGTTAAAAGAAGTTAACCTTGCAAGTTATCTCATTAACAAAGCCGAGCAAAAAGGTATGGATGTAAGTGATGCTAAATTTGATAGTAACGATATTAAAAAAGTTTTGATAACGACAAGAAACGTAATTCATTACAGCAATTTAGAAAAATTTACAGGCTCAATAAACGAAGGTTTTAACATTACCAATAAAGCGAAAATAACAGGTGAAGAGTCAATAAAAGATTATTATGTAAGAAGAATAGGTCTTGGTGTTTCAACTATCTTAATTACTATTATATGTGTCGCTCTTTATTTTAAACTCAGAAAAATCGAAAAAAAACGGACATAATTTTTCGAAAAAATTCCGTACATTTGCTTGATTCGAAAAAAAATATAAATTAATTGAATTAATATATTTATTTAACTTAAACAAATTAAAATATGAAAAAGAACATTCTGTTAGTATCCGGGATTGTATTTTTTGTTTTCCTTTTTCTCGTAGTGACTTCAGGTTCTATTAATTCGAGAGTTGCTGGTGACTTCAAATATGTGGGAGTTAGTAAATGCATGACCTGTCACAAATCCGAAGCACAGGGAAAGCAGTATGATATCTGGAAAAGCTCCAAACATTCATCTGCCTGGACATCTCTTACAACTGATGCCGCAGACAAAATTGCCAAAGATAAAGGATTTTCAACAAAAGCATCTGAAACACCTCAATGTATCAAATGCCACGTTCTTGGAAAAGATATTAATCCGGATGAACTCGCGGATTCTTTTAATAAAGAAGATGGTGTCCAGTGTGAAACCTGCCACGGGCCGGGTTCTGAATATAAATCTCTTTCAATAATGAAAGATAAACAAAAAGCTATGGATAATGGTCTAATTATTCATAACGAAAAAGAAAAATTCTGTATAACCTGTCATAATGCCGATAGTCCGACTTATAAGGAATTTAATTACGATACGTATTGGGATCAGATAAAACATATGATTCCTCCGAAATAATTAAATTGTCTGATGTACTTTTTTTGTAAAATTTGAATTTCAAAAAAGTATTATTATAATTGTTCAACCCGCTCCCGGATTAATATTCGGGAGTGAGGTTTTAAAAAATTTTTAAGATTTTTATTAGCTTTTTAACTTTACAACTTTAAAACTTTATAACTTAACGTTTTAGCCTATGAAAAAGTTTTTTACGACGTTATTAATTTTTCTTTTGTTTTACTCGGTTTCATTCTCACAAACAATTAATACGAGATTTAGTACTTATTTCTATTCCTGGCAAAGAATGGACTCTTTGGTACAGAGCGGAAATACAACCTATACCACGCACATCACAGGGTATCAAAACCTTTTACTGGACGGTTCTGTAGGGAAATGGACATTTAATACATTTCTTCAAACCGATGAAGATGTTGTAAATAAAATCGGGAGAGGATTCGCTTACCGGTTCTACAGCTTATACTTAAAAGGAACAAATCTTTTCAATCATCTCGATATAAAATTGGGAAGACAATATATTTCTGCGGGTACAGGTAAAGGTACTATAGATGGTGCTTATTTAAAATTGAAGATGGGAACAAATAAGGAATACCAGTTAATAGGTTATGGTGGAGAGTTAACTCCGCTGACTTATGATATTGATAAATATCCTACAATAAAGAAAAATTATTCGCTTGGTGCTCAGTTCCTGTATTACGGAGTTAAAGATTTGGTTGCTGCTGTGAGTTATCAGAATAAACGCAGACAACCCGACTCCTATTATGCATTGAGAGCCGACAGTATATTCAATACACATCAGGTTCTTGTCGAAACGGATTCGAAAGCAGACCAATCAGCGGGATTGGATGTGAATTATTCGTTCCTGAATAAGCACAATGTTTATGGAAAAGCTTACTGGGATGTTAACAGGATGCATCTTACCCGGGGTGAATTTAATGCGAATATTTTACTTATGAAAGATTTAAGATTTTCGGGGGGATTCATTTACAGGGAACCGCAGATAAGTTATAATTCCATATTTTGGGTTTTTACTCACAGCACTACACAGGAATATGAAGGCGGCCTTGATTATGTTCTGAACGAAAATTATAACCTGTATGGAAGAATCGGAAATGTGATTTATAATGGTGACCATTCCCTGAAATTTCAACTCGGCGTAAACAACCGGTTCTTTGGCGTGTCATTTGTCAAATATGACGGCTATGCCGGTCAGTCGGATGGAATTTACGGATACGTCTCACACGAACTTGTTAAATCTAAATTATCCTTAAATCTGAGTATGGATTTTTCGAGATATAAAATAAGTGATTACGCAACAGATAAATCCAATGCTTATTCCGGGCTATTAGGTCTGACTTACAGACCGGAGCCAAGAATATCCGTGGATGTGCAGGGTCAGTTTTTATCTAACGAAGAATATAAGACCGATACAAGATTTTTAGTTGGCTTTAACTACTGGATGTTCAGTAAATTTAAATAAACCTTTGACAAATTGAATAATAGAAAAGTAATTATTAAACCAAGCAAAAAGAAAAATTTTATTTTTTAATATATGAAAATAACAAAATTCTATTTATTAATTCTTGTAAGTGCAATATCATTTATGTCACTGACGGCGTATATAAACTTTAATAAAACTGCCGCGAAGATATTCGATTCTCACAAGACATTAAAAATAACGGATAATAAAGACCTCATAAAATTTAATCATAAATTGCATGTGAAAGATAACGGGATGCAATGTAAAGATTGCCACCTGAAAGCTCCTTCATCTGTTACTTTATCGGATAATTTAATTCCTTTAATGAAAGATTGTGAATCCTGTCATGATGTGAAAGATGATAAAGCCTGTAATCTGTGCCATTATGAAAAAGTCTATAAACCGCTGCAGCCGACAACAAAAGAATTGCTTTTCAGCCACAAATATCATATAGACCTTGGCAGAAAGTGTAATGATTGCCATTTCGGGCTGGATTCTGTAAAATTATCAGGTGAAAGCGCCGGTTTATTCCCGAAAATGGAAACTTGCTATTCCTGCCACGAGAGTAAAAATGCTACAAACAACTGCTCTGCCTGTCATACGAATCTTACGAATTTAAAACCGAAATCACATTTGAATTCTAATTTCCTGAATGAACATAAAGTGGTTTCGAATCTCGATGATAATAAAAATAATTGTATGATGTGTCACTCGGATGATTTTTGTCAGTTATGTCATCAACCGAATAAATATACAGGTCAAAATACAATTAAAGATTTTTATTCGCCGTATTATTCAAAGGAAACAGCAACGAAAATAGACAGGTCAACATTGCAAAAACTTAATACTGTGCACAATCTGAATTATTTATATACACATGGTTTAGATGCAAATCAAAAGAGTTTCGAATGTAAAACCTGTCACGATCCGGTCGATTTCTGTGCGTCCTGTCATCAAAATGGTGGAAATCTTGTAACAGGAATTGCACCTAAAAGTCATTTACAGCCTCAGTTTACGACGGTAGGTGTAAATTCGGGCGGTGGCTTGCATGCATCACTTGCAAAAAGGGATATCGAATCGTGCGAATCCTGTCACAGTATTGAAGGGGGTGATCCGACCTGCGTGAAATGCCATTATGATAATAATGGAGTGAAAGGTACTCATCCGAGAACGCATGAAAATGGATTTATGAGCAGTGAAAGAGGAATCTGGCATAATACGAAAGGTGCAGTATGCTTTACGTGTCATACAGACCCGAATGCAAGACCCGATGGAAAAGCGGGAATTGGTTTCTGTGGCTACTGTCATGGTACTAAATAATATTGTGTGAAAAAATTTTATAAATGAAAAAAATAATTTTATAATAATTAATATGATAAAAAAATTATATTTTCTACCGATTATAGCGTTAATATTATACATGAGTTTCTCTGTATTTATTTCCGGCTGCACCAAGCAGGCTGATAATCTTGTTACTGCTCCGGTTTTATCTTTCCATGGTGCAGGATGGACAACACCTACAGATGCTAATTTCCACGGAAATTATATCGCGACAAATAAAGACTGGGCTTTTAAAGGATGCAAAAGTTGTCACGGTAATGATTTAAAAGGTGCTAATACAAAACAAAGCTGCTTTGAATGCCATACTCAGGGATTCGAAGTGTGCAATATGTGTCATGGAAACTCAGAACATATTTATCCGCCGAAATCTTTGCTGGGGAAATTAAACGAAACTGATATTGGAGTAGGTACACATGAAGGTATGTTGACTACCGATACTACTCAAAGAATTTCAAGACCGGTCGTTTGCACCGAATGCCATTTACCTGTAAGTAGTTTTAGTGATACAAATCACATTGATACTACACATCTTGGATATGCTTCGATTGTTTTTGGAACTCTTGCTAAAACAATTACAGGAGGCGGGTCTGTAGTTCCGAATCCTTCCTTCGATAGAGGGACACAAATATGTTCTAATGTATATTGTCATGGATATATGAAGAATGGTAATTTAAATAATCAACCGGTATTTAATAATCCGGAGAGTGTATATTGCGGCACCTGCCACGGAAACCCCGTAACAGGGGATCCAAGGCCGGGAGGTACCCATCCATCTGTAGTATTACCATGCTGGTATTGCCATGGAATTGTAATAGATTCCAATAATGTGATTATAAACCAAACTAAACATATTAACGGAGTCATTGATTTTAACGAAAAATAACATTTCTTTTATACTTTCCGGATTTAAAATACCCGGAAAGTATTCAGTTTATCTGCTAAAATTCTGAACGTAATTTTGAATAAGATTGTTATATTTTCTATAATATATAATTTTGTTATATTATACCTAATAATTTAATTTATTAACATTTTAAATCAATTTATGAGAATTAGTTTAGCGTTAATTTTGATATCGTTTTTGTTTGCGGGCTGTTCGAAAATGGAAGAAAAAAAACTGACCGATAATAAAACTCAACAAAATCAAAATACTACTCCGGGAAATCCACACGGAAATATGTCACAGGATAATCAGCAAAAAACGGATAACACAGATATGGCTTCGGAAGATGCATCAGATCCACAAGCAGAAAAATTATCCAAAGAAGCTTTTGATTTTGAATCCGTATATAGCAAGAATAAAACGGATGAAAATAAAAAGTTGCTTGCTGAAAAACATCTGGATGCCGGAAATTATCTGATGTTTAAAGCTAACCTGAATCCTAAAAAGAAATATGGTCCTGCATTAAAACATTATAACAGGGTGCTCGATTTAGAACCCGATAACAATGAAGCTAAAGCCAATAAGAAACAAATTGAGGATATTTACGAAATGATGGGAAGACCAATACCAAAATAATTGTAAATTTTTAATTATCAATTTTAAATTAATAGCTTTAAAGAAAAATCAATTATATAATCGTTGAAAGCATACTATAAAATACTCGTTTTTCTAATAATTACATTTGTTATTGTAGCAGCAGTCGTGGTGCCAATACCTTTTATTCCCGGTTTAGGGGATAAAGCAAGAATCATTTATCTGCACGTTCCAATGTCATGGATTGCAGTTCTTGCATTTCTGACTTCTATGATTTATGCTATCAGATATCTTAGAACAAGGGAAATTGAACTTGATATTAAAGCATTTTCTGCCGCGGAAATCGGATTCATGTTTTGCATACTTGCAACTATTACCGGTTCGCTTTGGGCGAAGTTCAATTGGGGCTCGTTTTGGAATTGGGACCCGAGAGAGACATCGATATTTATATTGCTCCTGATATATGGCGCTTATTTTTCTTTGCGCTCTGCTATCGAGAACCCGGAGCAGAAAGCAAAATTAAGTTCGGTTTACTCTATAATTGCTTTCGTAACTGTACCGTTTTTTATTTTTATTATGCCGAGAATTGTAGAATCTTTACATCCGGCCGATACTATTGTCAATTCACAGGGTAAGATTACTATGAATCCGGTAATGCTAACTATATTTTTAAGTTCTTTAACGGGGTTTACGCTTTTATTTTTCTGGATATTTAATATTAAATCAAGACTGGAAATATTAAATCTAAAAATAGAATCAAGTAAAATTGATTAATTATTATTTATAGTTTCATTTTTTAAAGGAAGAATTTAACATTTAACATTTAACATTTAACATTTAACATTAAATTATGTATGATTTTTTAGAAAAAAATGCGTTATATATTGTTCTTTTAATTGCACTTATAATCTGGATTGGACTTTTTTTCTATATTTTCAGAATGGATAAAAAGTTAAAGAAACTTGAAAAAAATAATTAATGAAAAAATAAATACACATAAAAAGTTTTAATAATTTATTTTAATAAAGTAATAATGTCAAAGAAAATAAAAATATCAATTGCTCTGTTGATAATTCTGGTATTCATTGTCGTGGGTTTTATGACTTTTATGGAAAATAAAATCGAATATGTTGATTTTAAAGAAGCTCAGAAAAGAATGAAAACAGTTGAAGTTAAAGGCGTTTGGGTAAAAGATAAAGAATCGAAATATGATGGTGCTGCCAATACATTTACATTTTATATGAAAGATGATAATAATACAGAAATGAAAGTGATACTCGACGGCGCGAAACCGAATAATTTTGATGTTGCTGAAATGGTAGTAGCTAAAGGTAAAGTCAAAGATGGTGATTTCATGGCAAAGGATATATTAACAAAATGTCCGTCGAAATATGAAGGGACAGGTCAACAGGTAAAATCTACAAATAAAAATTAATTTTTCAATTCCGCGGCATTAACGGGGGATGAAATTTAAAAAATTTCAATTAAATCTATGCTTGGCAAACTCTTAATATATGTTGCATTTATTTCTTCGATAATTTCTATGTTGAGTTTTTTTATGACTCATCTCGGGAAAAAGGAATTGATGAAGTACGGAAGAATATTTTATCATATTACTTCCGTTAGTGTTATATGTGCTTCGATATTTTTACTTTATCTTATTCTGTCACATCAGTTTCAATATGCTTATGTGTGGAGTGAAAGTAATACTGAACTTCAGCTTCCTCTTCTGATATCAACTTTTTATGCAGGACAGGAGGGAAGTTTTCTTCTCTGGACTCTCTTTACTGCTATCATCGGAATTTTTCTTTTAAATTACGTATCGAAAGGCGATAGGCTTGAACCACAGGTAATGGCTGTTTATAATCTTGTGCTTGCTTTCCTTACACTAATTTTAATTTTAAAAACTCCTTTTAATTATGTCTGGGAAGCTTTTCCTAAAGAAGTTGAAATGGGTTTTATTCCTCCTGAAGGCAGGGGATTGAATCCGCTGTTACAGAATTTCTGGATGTCTATACACCCGCCTACGTTGTTTATTGGCTTTTCTTCACTTGCTGTTCCTTTTGCTTTTGCAATAGCTACGTTAATGAAAAATAAATACAACGAATGGATTACATTTTCTCTTCCGTGGCTTTTGTTTTCCGGAGGTGTGTTAGGTGTTGGAATAATGATGGGTGGTTATTGGGCTTATGGTGTTCTTGGATGGGGAGGTTATTGGGGATGGGACCCTGTCGAAAATTCTTCTTTAATTCCGTGGATAATCACAGTGGCGGCAATTCATACGATGCTTGTGCAAAAGAAAACAGGCGGTTACAAAAAAACAAATTTAATTCTATCTATACTTGCTTTTCTCCTGGTATTGTATTCAACATTTTTAACAAGGAGCGGAATTCTTGGTAATTCCTCCGTACATTCTTTCGTTGACCCGGGTGCGATTGTTTATCTCGTATTGGTTTTATTCATTTCTTCATTTGTGATAATCGCAGTATTAGCTATTATACTAAGATTGAAAGAGTTGAGAGCATTTCGTAAAGAACAGAGCGGTTTCTTTACTAAAGAAACATTTATTTTCATCGGTGCGTTGGCTCTGTGCGCTTCTGCACTCGTTGTTACGGTTGGTACAAGCTGGCCTCTTATTTCCAAAGGTACAGTTGAACCAGAATTTTATAACAGGATGAATCTTCCTGTTGCGATTATTCTTATGCTGTTTATGGGCTTAAGCATTTTCCTTGAATGGACTCACACAGAAAAAAATAAATTTTTAATGAATATTTCGCTTCCTGTAATTTTATCTGTAGCTGGTTTAATAATACTAATATTCATAGGTCTGAGAGACCCGATTTTTATTATTCTTACTTTTGTTTCCCTGTTTGCATTTTTTATTAATTTATTAATAGTCATAAGAATTATAAAAAGCAAAAAATCTACATTCGGCGGAGCATTAGCTCATATCGGAATTGCAATGTTTTTCCTTGGTATAATAGGTTCGGGAAAATATAGCGAAGAAGTAAATCTTAACCTCGAACTGAACAAACCCGTTGAAGCATTTAATTATAAGTTCACTTACGTCGGTGCAGAACCTTTTATGGATGCCAATAATAAATCGGATACTATGTATCATTTTAACGTAAAAGTCGAAAAAGATAATAAAGAAATGATGCTGAGCCCGATTATGTATTATAGTAAATTTTCGAATGGTGTATTGAAGAATCCCGATATCGCAAATTTTGTTTCGAAAGATTTATATATTTCTCCGATGGGATATGAAGAGCCAAAACTGTTTTCGGATAACCAGGTGTATGAATTAAAGAAAAACGATAAAATTCAGGCCGGTGAACTAAGCATTGAATTTTTGGATTTTGATTTCGGAAATATTCAGAAAGGCGGACCTGAAATGGCGTCAGGAAATTATACGATTGGTGCGAAACTTAAAGTAACGGATGGTAAAAATTCGGAGTTTATCACTCCTAAATTAAAATATGAAAACGGTGAACCGACTTATATTCCGGAAACTATGAACTCCAATCCGGTATATGAATTTTATTTTAAAAACATGAGTGTAAAGAATGATAATGAAGGCGGGTCGGTTGCCACAATAGCAGTTGTGAATTTGAATGATATTAAAAACGGTTCGCGAAAAGATGAAACCCTGATTGCAAGCGTTTCAGTTAAACCATTCATTTGGGTTCTCTGGACAGGGGTGATGATATTGGGTCTTGGATTTTTTATCTCTATTATCAGAAGACGCAAAGAACTTTTAAAAAAGAATAAAAATCCGGAAAAGATAATAAAACCTAAATAATAATAACCATTAGGAATGTAATGATAAAAGTTTTTTATTTAACATTTAACATTTAACATTTAACATTTTACATTGTGCATTGTTTTCAGTACGGTGCAACAAAATAATTTTGGCCTAAAGTATTTATTTTCACATCTAACAACATTTTGTATAACCCTGTACCTGCAATCCATACAGAATCAATATGCATTAAACCATATATTCTGTAACTATTCCCGGGTGAATATCTTCCTTTTAAATAAAACGCAAAAATATTATTTCTCACATTATCCGCAGGAATTAATTCAGTATTATCAAACGGGAAGTCAGTTATTGGGTCTAAAGGTTCACTCGCTCCGTAATAACTGGCAAGTGTATCGAATTCTTTTAAAGTGCATTTTCCTAATAGCGGACTGAATTTTGTCTGAAATCCATCAGTTGTTACATTATTATATCCGGATATTATATACATTAAATTTCCATAGTTTCTGAATTTTACATCAACATCATACTGGATATCACGCTCAACAAAAAAATTAGTCAAATTTATTGCATCGAAGGAGAAATAATCAACAAATTGGTTGAGTACAAGTCCTCTCGCAACTGATACCTTATCAAAAGGAATCAAAGCAAGCATAATATTTACTGTATCATCGGATGTTAATTTTATACTAACTGTATTGGTCAGATACCTCGGTCTTGAAGCCATCAATGTAACAAACCCGAATGAATTACTCATGGGAATATTTTTTATCTCAAAATTTCCCAATTCATCCGCGTTAATATCTAAAGAACCCGGACTTGTAGTTATTCGAACACCATTTAAACCCAAATGTGTCGTGGAATCACGCACTACTCCCTTTAAACTTCCAAAATAATCCGATGAGTAATTAAGTCCGCATCCGGAATAATTTAATAAACTTATTAGAAAAAATAATATTAAAATATGTTTATTTGAGTTTAACATAATAAATAATATTCAGTCAATTTCTCTTTCCATAACTTTAATTTGAATACTCAATAGATACTAATAACTAATGTTTGCCGTCGTTGATGTTATCACTCTCTTTGTGTCGAATATTCACAGTGGCGGACTTCACTGTCAACTTTTCAATTCTATCTTTTTTCGATAATGTTGTATTCGAAATAAAATAATTTTGCCCCACAATATTTAATTTTACATCCATCATCATTTTGTACAATCCTGATTCTATCCATACTGAATCAATATGTACTAATCCAAAAGTATGCAGGGTACCCGGAATATATCTTCCCTTTAGATATACAGCAAATACCTGATTCTTCGCATTCCGGAAAGGATATTTTAATGTTGAGCTGTTTGGAAAATCGGTATCCGGATTTATAGGGTCGCTTGCTCCATAATATCTTGCAAGTGTATCGAATTCGTTCTTAGTAGAAGTTCCAAGTGCAGGGCTGAAATTCGTCTGGTATCCATATTTTGATATATCATCATATCCTGTTTTTAAATATACGAGATTTGAATCGTTCCTGAATCTTATGTCAACATCAAACATCCTGTCCTGCTCAACTAATAAATCGATTAAGTTTACAGCACTAAAAGAAATATTGGTTACATACTGTGCAAGTATCAGACCGTTTGCTATGAATATCCCTTTAACAGGTATCAATCCAAAATTCATATAATATGTTTCATCCGCTTTCATTTCAACGCTTAATGTGTCATTTAAATATCCGATTCTTGAGATAATTATGCTTATTGCCTGAGTTGAACTGCTCAAAGGAATATCGTATACATAATTTCCATAAACATCAGATACTGTATCACCGGTATTTGGAATGGTATGGAAATATACTCTGTCTAAAGCTTCATGGGAAGTAGAATCATGTACAGCACCTTTCAAATGTCCTGTAAATTGTGTTGTAGAAACGATTTCACAGCCGTAAAAATAAAAAATCCATGTTGAAAAAAATAATAACATATAATAATTTAATTTTTTCATTTGGATTATTTGGTTTTCTGAATTTTAATAAAATTTCTTGTGAAAAAATATTAAAATTTATATATATTTATATAAACCTAAAGTAGAAATAAAAATTTTATCGTTCTGATTAATAGATAGTTCAGAAAGCAAAAAAATTCCCGTACAACTAAATTCTTTATAAATAAAATGTATCCCCGGATCTGGAATGGTATTTATAATTTTTTTAAAAACCGGCTTTTTTCTAAAAATTTATTTTTTTAATGTACCGGGAATAAAATAATTTTGTTCGTTTTTATTTATTTTCGCATCAACCATTATTTTATATAAATTTGATGCGCCATCAAACCATGCAGAATCAATGTGAACCAATCCGTAAACTCTCGTGTAACCGGGAGAATATCTTCCCTTCAGAAAAAAAGCATATACATTATTTTTAACGCTGTCAGTAAGTAATATTTGTGTATTATCATTGGGAAAATCTGCCGTCGGACTTATGGGATTACTTGCTCCATAATAACTCGCAAGTGTATCGAATTCATGCTTTGTATATGAACCAAGGAAAGGACTGAATTTTGTTTGCAGTCCGGAATTTGTAGCGCTTTCGTATGCGGTTTTTAAATAAACTAAATTTGTGTTGTTCCTGAATTTTATATCCACATCATAAGCTATGTCTTCTTCTACTACCATGTCATACATGTTTACACCGCTTAATGAAGTTGCAGATGTATATTGGTTTAGAATCAAACCATCTATTACAAAAATACCGTTAGTAGGAACCATGGAAAAAGTAATATTTGCAGTATCATTCGAATATACTATAACCATAAACGTATCGACCACATAACCTTGCTTTGATGCAACTACATGTAAATTAACAGCAGAAGATCCCATTTGAATACCTGAAATTAAAAAATATCCGTTCGTGTCAGTAAAGGCACCCTCTGAAGCAGGACTTGTAGTCAATTGTACACGGGACAACGGTTTATGGTCGGAAGAATCGAATATTCTTCCTTTAAAACCTCCCGGCGGATAATCCGAACTCGATGTAGACTGTGAGCAGCTGAAAAAATAAATTGCATTCAGCAATAACAGAATAACACAAGAAGTAAATATAAACTTTTTCATGATTGTATATAAATATATCTTAATTTTCCGAAATTAAAATAAAAAACAAATGTTAAAATTCGGTAGAACTTTATCTCCCGTTCATAATTATTCTAATCTTGCTTTAGCTTATTTCTTTAAATTCAGACTGGAAAAGGGATTAATGAAGGTTATTGTAAATTTGTATTCATTAATTCAAAATCATTTTTTCTTTTTTTAAAACTCCGGAAAGAATATTCTTTTTATCAAAATCGCCTTTCCCGTTTCAGGACTAATTTCGCAAACAACACCGGCAAACCTGATGTCATCTGTTGCAACTTCGTGTTTTTGCGGAGTAGCATAAACAAATCTTTTTATGGATGATTCTTTTTTCATTCCTATAACGGAATCATAAGGTCCCGTCATTCCTGCGTCTGTAATATATGCGGTACCTTGCGGTAAAATGCGTTCATCCGCAGTCTGAATATGAGTATGCGTACCAAAAATACCTGATGCTTTTCCGTCCGCATACCAGGCGAAAGCGATTTTCTCGGCAGTGGTTTCAGCATGAAAATCAACTATGATTATTTTTGTGTCATCTTTAATTTTTTCGTAAATCCAGTCAAAACTTCTGAAAGGACAGTCAATAGGTTTCATAAATGTTCTGCCTTGCAGGTTTATGATGCAGATTTTTTGAGAAGTATCTTTAATACTAAATAATCCAAAACCGCGCCCGTACGCGCCTCTCGGATAATTATTAGGTCTTAATAATCTCTCTGTTTCATTGATATATTTATGTGATTGAATTTTATCCATCGTGTGATTTCCTCCGGTCAGAACATCTATTGGAAGCTCCAGAAGTTTATTCGCATCTTTTTCAAGTATTCCCATTCCTTCGGATATGTTTTCGGCGTTCGCTATAACGAAATCGATTTTATACTTTGTAATAAAACTCGGCAGAAGTGACTTTACAATGTTTAAACCGGGTTCGCCGATTATATCACCGATAAATAAAACGTTTATCTTTTCTTTCATAAATAAATTGTCTGAAAATTATTATTAAAGTTTCATACTTAAAATATTTCTTCTTTGGGAATTCCTTTCCAGTTACAATATTTTATTATATCTTTTCTTAATGACGAGAATACTATTGCTACAGCCGCCGCATCATCAGTGAATCCTATAACCGGGATGAAATCAGGAATTAAATCAAATGGATTTAAAAAATATAGAATTGCTGCTACGATAAGTGTAATTGATTTCCATGGTATGTCCGTATATTCCTTGTTCTTATAATCCTTTACCATCTGAAAACCGACTTTCAATTGTTTGAATAGTTTCCAGAACCTGTAAATATCGAGACTTGCCGATTTTCTTTTTAGCTTTACTTCTTTAGATACAATTTTGATTACGCCTTTGGATGTCACTTTTGAAGATTCTCTTTCTATTTCCTCAAATAACTCATCATCCGAAAATTTTTCACTTTCTTGCATAAAATATAATTATTCTTCAAAATATATTAATTAAGAAATTAAATCAATTCGTTAAAAATTAAATAAAACAATAAAACATTTTAGCCGCAGGCTTTAGCCTGCATGAATATAAACCGATTTTGTAGCCGCAAGTCTAAGATTCCGATTTATCGGAACTTTAGCCTGCGTGAATATAAACCGATTTTGTAGCCGCAAGTCGAAGATTCCGATTTATCGGAACTTTAGCTTGCGTGAATGTAAAATGATTTTGTAGCCGCAAGTCGAAGATTCCGATTTATCGGAACTTTAGCCTGCGTAATTAAAATAGATTTTGTAGCCGCAAGTCGAAGATTCCGATTTATCGGAACTTTAGCCTGCGTAATTAAAATAGATTTTGTAGCCGCAGGCTTCTCTCATTACTACGCTCCGGCGTAGTAACGAAGAAACATATTACGAATGACTCACTGTGACTTTGCTCTTATCGAACTTGTCATATTTTACCCAAATCTGTTTTCCTGGTTGATATTTTCCTTCCGATGCCGCCGCAACTATTCCATAGCACTTTGCTTCATAAGCCGGAAGGTTATCCGGCAAGACTTCCAATGTTACCGACTTTAATTTGTTTTGTCCGTTTACATAAACACCCATCCATTCGATGTTCTTTATAATCGCTTTGCATTCAGTTCCGGACTGCATGATTCTTTGATTTTCATTATCCATATTTACCAACCAGCTATCTATCTGTGGCTGGGTCATACCGTTAAAGATTGGAGACAACACAGAAGCTGTTTCCGGTGAGATTGATTGTTGATTGCCGTAGTTACTATAGTTATCAAATGAACCTCCCTGATTTCCTGCTGAACCCCCAATACTTTCAATAGCGATTTTAGATGTATTGTTAGGGTCATATCTGATTACACAACTTACGCCGGGCTGATAGTAAGCAGTTTCCAAACGTGAGATTACCATTTTTAATTCAGCTACTACCGTCTGTCCGCTAATCGTATTATATTGAATCTTCATTCCAATCTGAGGCTGGTTGTTTATTGTTACAGCCGTATCCCATAATTCGATTATTTTTCCGTTTGCCTGTGTACCGTTTTGCAGAAGTTCTTTTCTCTTCCGTCCCCGCAGGTAAAGACCTCCGAAAACAAATCCAAATATTAATATAAAAAATAAAGAGAATATGCTTCCGAATAAAGGCGCGGCTGCAATAGCTACTGCCATACCTAAAAGACCACCTAAAACTCCGATTGTTATTCCAATGTACATTATAATTCTTTGTGCATCTGGTTTCATAGTTATTTTATTTTATTTGAAAAATTTGATGATGAATTTAAATTTAATTTTTAATTATTGCAAGTACAATTAAAGAATATAAATTAAGATAATAATGATCAGTCAAATACAGGATAAACTCATTCCCAATCCCGGTTTAAGAACGCTTTAACATTTAACGCTTTAACATTTAACATTGAAAGAGCTATCCGCATACTTGTTTGAAAACTCTCAAAAAATTTAATCCGAGTATTTTTCTTATTTCATCTTCTTTATATCCTCTTTCAATAAGTTTTTTTGTTAATAGCGGATAACAGGTTGCATCATATAAATCAACCGGCGGGGTTATACCTCCGTCAAAGTCAGAACCAAGTCCGATGTAATCTACACCAACAAGATTTTTAATATGGTCTATATGGTCAATGATATTATCAATAGTTGTTCCGCCTTTAATCGGATGTTCGTTCATAAATTTTTCTCGCTCTTCATTGAATTTAATTAAATTACTTTTGTTCGTTTCATATATTTCGTCTAAGTCCTTTTTATAAACCTGGTAATAATTTTTTACTCTATTGGCTTTCGCATCCTGTTCTATAAATTCATCGAGAAAATTCATCCCTATTATTCCTCCGCTTTTTGCGATAGCTTTAATCTGGTCATCATTCAGATTCCTGAAATGCGGATTTAATGCGTAGCAATTGGAATGTGATGCGATAATCGGATTTTTTGAATTGTTTATGACGTCCCAGAAAGCATTTTCTCCCATGTGCGAAACGTCTATAAGCATTCCAAGTTCATCCATCCGTTTCACAACTTCGATACCATATTTCGTTAATCCGCCCGTTCCACTTTGACTTTCATCTCGTGCCGATGTCCCGATTTTATTTGAGTGATTCCACGTGAGACCTATATATCTTATACCTAAATCATAAAATGTATTAATTTCATCTATATCATTTTCAATCGGAGCTCCGTCTTCAATTCCCATCAATCCGCACAGCTTTCCTGATTTATTTATCCTGATTATATCATCATAAGAATTGGCGAGTTCAAATTGCTCCGGGTATTCTGTTTCGAAATTTTTAATCCTCGCAATTTGCTCTTTTGCGAATTTGTTCGCCCTTTTTATTTCATTTTGTACAATCCAGACCGCAAATATCTGAACGTCCACGCCGCCTTCGATTAATCGCGGCAATCCCGATTGTGTGAAGTTGTCTCTTTTTCCGAAATTTGCATTCCTGTAATAAACCTGGTAAACATAGTCATTGTGAAAATCAATCACCGTTGCATCAAAGTGTAATTTGTAAGCATCCTTTGTTAAATAAGTAAATTTAATTATTGTATCCATTTTATTCTTTGTTTGGGTTACCTGCTGTGAAGTATCTTTTGATTGTTTTGTAGGAGTTTCGTTTTTGCAAAAAGCGAAAATGAAATTAAATAAAATCAATATACCGAATAATGTTATAGAAGAATATTTCATTTTAAGATTTTTCAAATTAATGAAAGTATTTTATAAATAAATTAACATTCCGTAAAAAACATATAGCTCCCACGCTCCAGAGACTGTGTGAAAACGAGTAACCTAAATAAATATTTAGCTTTTTCTTTCCCAAACAGGGGTTTGGGAAAGAGGCAGTGGTTGTTTTCGCACAGTCTTTCTAACCTTCCAACCTTCAAACCTTCTAACTTGACAAACTTGATAAACTTGATAAACTTGACGAACTTGATAAACTTGATAAACTTGAAGAACTTGATAAACTTGATAAACTTGACGAACTTGATTAATATTCCAAATCATCCTGAAGCAGATCCGAATTATCCTTATCTATTATTGTTTTCGCTCTTTCATAATCTTCTTCTTTCACAAAAAATTTAATCGGCTGTTTCAGTGCCATCCTGCTTATTTCTGCATTGAAAGTATCCATAGTCATAGTAAGGTTACTGTTCCCTGTAACTTTATATTCAATCTCTTCATCATCAAGTTTTGCCTGTATCAGACTTGCTTCCATCGGGTCATAAGTTATTTTTAACTCTTTCAGATTCTCATTCATAAATATTAATTATTATTTTAAATCAAATTATTTATTCAAATTCAACAGAGGTGTCAGTTTTTGGTCGTAAGGCGTAATCACAATTGTATTATTCTTTGATGTCATCAGTTCTTTCAAAGCTTCGATATATTTCCACTGCAAATATTGAGGACTAATTGAACTGGAAATAATTTTCTGAGCTTCGGAAACACCCCTTGCTTCTACCTGTTTTCTTTCCGCTTCCTGTTTTTCTTTTTGTAAGACGTAAACCATTTGCTGCGCCCTTTGTTCTGCGGAAATTTTTTCGTCAATTGCTTCTTTCACCTTTTCCGGAAGTTCAATATTTCTTAATAAAACTTTTTCCAGAATTATACCGCGTCCTTGAAATGAGGTTTCAAGGTTTTTCGAAATTTCTTTTATGAAATCATCGCGCTTTGAAGAGTAAATATCCGTAGCTGTATATTGAACCGAAACATCTCTCAATGAAGTTCTCGTAGCAGGTCTCACAATTTTTTCTATATAGTCTGCTCCAATGGTTCGTAAAATTTGAGGAGCTTCCGATTCGCTTACTTTAAACCAAACCGTTACATCTAATTTCAGTGTCAAACCGTCTGAGGATAATGTCAGAATCGCATCATCTCCTTTTACCTGACCTTCGTCTTTAACTCCGCTCATCGTATATGCCTGCGTTTTAATATCTAATTTTTCAACTTCGACCAGCGGGTTTACTATATTAAGTCCGCTTCTCAACACGTTGTCCTGTACGCTTCCGAAAAGTATCGGGACTCCAACCTGACCGGGACCAATCTGGACTATAGATGCAAACAATATTGCGACCACAATTCCTATTAAAGCGAGTACTCTCAACAATCCAATAACTTTTTCCGCGTTTTTATTGTCCTGTAAGTTCTTGCGGACTAAAAACAAAACTATTAATACTATTATAAAAAATATTATTAATGTTATCATGATTAATATAAATTAAGTTAATAAAATATTTATGTTAGGTAATACATTTTTCCCTATAAATGTACAATTTCTATAAAGATTTTGAAAGGTCATTGTCAAATTTGTGAGGTGACCCGATTATTTAAAAAAATTTCCGGCTTCTGCTCTTCTACATTTTATTCAATAATTTCAAATACTCATCTTTATTTTTAATTACCTTCAATGCTTCCTGTAGTTGTAAATCATTATCAAAAGTTGCCTCAATTTGCGCGGCTTCCGTTACTATACGTTTGTTTATTTCAGATTCAATGTTTCTTTTTATTTCATCCTTTGCTTTTTCGTACTCGGTCTGCTTTTCGTTTTGAATATCATCTTCAACTTTTCCTAAATCATTTAAAAAATTGTCCGGGAAATATTTTTTCGATGCGATATTTTTTAATGCGTCAACTTTTTTGTCTGCCTCTGAATTATAAATGAAATTCTGAGATTTTACAAAATCAAGAAACTGATAAAATATATTATCGGTGCAGGTAAATGATTTTATTCCGGGATTCTGTGATAAATAATAATTAGCAAATTTAAAAAACATATCCTTCATTAATAAAGCCGAATGAATCTCGCTCTCTCCTTCCACTTTCACTTCATCATCGGGTGTAATCCCTCCGTTCGCATAAACTGTTCTGCCGTTTAATGTCCTGAATTCGGTTTGCATAAACGTTTCGGTGTTAAGAAAAACTCCCGATTTGTTTTCTTTAAAATAATTTTTTGCTTGTATCCATCTGCCGGAAGGTGTGAAATATCGTGCAGTGGTAATTTTTAAACGTGAGTCCGAATTAAGGTCTTTGACCTGTTGTACAAGCCCTTTCCCGAATGACTTACTGCCCACAATAACACCCTTGTCTAAATCCTGTATAGCTCCGGCAACAATTTCCGACGCGGATGCAGTATTGCCGTTTATCAATACAACTAAAGGAACATCCTTCGGAATTACCGGGTCTTCTTTTGAAAAGAATTTATTTTCTGATTCTTTAGTATTTCCCCTTGTCGTTAAGAGCAGGCTATTTTTATCAACTAAATTATTCAATATCCCGATTGCCGCCTCCAGTAATCCTCCTCCATTATCCCTTAAGTCAAATATTACACCTTTTAAATTATTTTTTGATTTAAATGTTTTTAAAGTATTTTCAACTTCGTTTTCGGAATTGTTCGTAAACCGGTCAAGTTTCAAATATGCTATTCCATCATCAGGATTTCCGATAAATCCCGAGTAGGAAATATTTTTTAAAATAATTTCCTGCCGCGTCAGTTCGAAATTAATAATTTCTCCATCCCTGTCAACTTTCATATTTAATGTCGTTCCTGCCGCACCCCTGACCAGTTGCCTCACTTTCTCTATTTCTCCCGACGAAAGACCCGTCCCGTCAATTTCTTTTATAATATCCCCGATGCGAAGACCTTTTCTCTGGGCTTCATAACCGCTCATTATATCCGTGATTTTAATTATAGAATCATTAACTCCTATTGTAATTCCAATGCCCCCGTATTTCCCGGTTGTTATCAAATCTATCGCATCCCTGTTTTTATCATCATAGTAAACAGTGTATGGGTCAAGCGTAGCAAGCATTCCCTCTATTCCCGCTTCGAAAAATTTATCCACATCGATTGCATCTACATAGTTAATCGCTACTTCCCGGTACACTTTTCCGAAAACATCCATATTCTTATTTATCTTATCATAAATATCTTCGTTGCCTTTAAATGTTGTACCTAACACCAGACATAAAATAAATAACAAATATATCTGAAGCCTGAAATAAGGAAATTTAATTTTCTTAATATTAATTAATGACATATATATTATTTAAACTTTTTGTGTTATTTCTTAAAAATTAATTTTATTATTTCTTTTTGTAAATCCGAAATCGGTTTTGTTCCGTCGAGAACTTTGAATCTTTTATCCTTCTTTGCTATCGCTCGGTACCCATTTATTACTTTTGTATAATAAGAAATTTCCTTTTGTTCAATCCGGTCGTGCGATTTCTTCATCCTCTCACGCCTTTTCAGATTTTCCTTATAGCTTATATCTATTAAAAAAGATAAATCGGGTATTAAATTCCCGGTTGCAATTTTATTCACCTTATTTATAATGGAAATATCTATCTCCCCGCCGTAACCCTGGTAAGCAGTTGATGAATCGTAATACCTGTCGCAAATCACGTAATATCCTCGCTTTAAATGAGGCTTAATGATTTCTTCCGTCAGCTGGTATCTCGATGCCGAAAACAGCAGGAATTCAGTAATATACTTCATATTAAAATTTTTCTTATCAAGCAGTATGTTCCTGATTTTTTCGGATATTCCGGTACCACCCGGCTCCCTGACTATAATAACTTTTTTCTTTTTCTCTTTTAAATACTCGTATAAAAGTTTGGCTTGTGTCGATTTGCCGCTTAAATCTATACCCTCAAAGGTTATGAACATAATTAATAGATATTTAGAAAGTAAATTATACATTTTTTAAAGCAATTTCAAAATAAAAATTTTCTTGATTTTGCTAACCGCTTTAATTATAGTATAATTACGAACATTTTAATTTTTAAAGTAGTAAATAGGTAGTAAATACCTTAAAAAAATGTATATTTACCGTAATTTAGGTATTTGTTTTAAATGTATCAATTGAGTATTGCAGGCAGGTTAAACTTAATGTTTTAATTACCCCTGACTATTTTTTATATATTTGTAAAGAATCAAAATAAAATTTAGTGTCGGAAGCACCCATAAATATATTAAAGCAATTTTTTGCATTAACAGAAAATACAGTATCTAAGTTCGTTTTTGTGGTATTCCAGAAATACATTCCGCAAACATTGTGAACATATGTAGAATCTCTTAAAACAAAGAAAGGATTAGACTCTAAACAAGAATCTATTCTATAAATTATTTTCAATCTAATTTGAGTATTGTATATTAATTTGGTTGAATTTGTCGTATCTAAAAAAAGTTCACCTTTTATTAATGTATCTTTAATATTCCGTTCATAAAACAATTGCCAACCATCCGTTAAATTTGAATTGATTGAATTATCAGTACAACCCGCTAAAAATAAAAAACAAATGATTATTAATTTTCTCATAAATTAAATAATATTTTTATTTAATAATAATTTTGCAATTTCCGATAAGTGTGTTTTTGAGTTCTTATTTCTGTAGATTGCATAAAGAAAATTATTAGTTAACTAAAATTGTTTAATTAGTTCTATTTCCTATAATGCTTACCGAGATATGTAGAAATATGTTATAAATTGATATAAAATAAAAGTTAATAATTTATAAGATTTTATAGATTAATAAAACAATACTGAATATAGACTATAAAAAA
>Ga0224523_1000037_pt1 | contig 99317 bp, 79 predicted proteins | sample CFST50metaG_FD_182732 | JGI IMG/M metagenome (GOLD analysis project Ga0224523, IMG submission 182732) | Peat soil microbial communities from Stordalen Mire, Sweden - C.F.S.T50 | ecosystem: Environmental > Terrestrial > Soil > Wetlands > Peat | place: Sweden: Norrbotten County, Stordalen Mire... | reverse complement strand
GCAATACCAACCAGCAGTCCGCGGAATCGCTGATACGGGACGTGGACTTTGCGACTGAAACGTCGCAATTCACGAGAAATCAGATTCTTACGCAATCGGCGACGGCCATGCTTGCGCAGGCGAATACGCTGCCTCAGAGCGTACTCACGCTGCTTCGGTAAGAGCGCTAGTCGAAGTAATGAAAAAAGGAAGCGGTTTGGCCGCTTCCTTTTTTTTGGTGCGCCCGGCAGGGCGCACGCCCGGTCGCATGAAGAGGATTAGCGGGCCGTTATGACCGCAGCATTGGTATTTCGTGGCGCGCAGTGGCAAAATACGAAAGCCCTCTTATTACCCGAAAAACTTATTTTGCGCTGGATTCATCCCAAGGGGCTTCACAAAAAACCTACATAAAAACACCGAATAAAACTATTTTAAACAAAACGGAAAAAGCACAGCGCGATACCATCAAAAAACCTGTCGGATTTTATTTGTTGGTGTGTGCAAATAGCTCCGGTAAAACCAGATTAGGTTCGGAAACTGGGATAAAAGGATTTGAGGCTCTTGACTTATGATTATCGAAGAATTTAATGAATCCGGAACTGAAATACTGAAGACAACCTGGAAATTTAAAAATAGCGACCAGGAATATATACTTTCCTGGAATGTCTGTGAAAACCCCTTTTGCTCCTGCGGTGAAATGTCCTTGGGAATTGGATTGGTTCCCAAAACGCCGGTCATGGCGTCATTTTCCTATGATGTAACCGACAAAACCGTTAAGAAAATTGGTTCCGATTGTTCAAGTAAATTATTATCTAATCAACTGGTTTCAGAATTGTCATCTGAGGATCATAAGATCCTTGCCGAGATTTTCCACGCTGCAAAGATTAAATCCTTGGATGAATGCGACGTTGATGCAATAGACCCGCCGGATTTTCCGATTAAAGAAATTGAAGAAGAATCGCTCATGGTTGAATTTAAGCAAATTTTTCCGTGGTCATTGGATTATTATTTTTCAATAGACAACACAACGGAAACAAATTGCTGAACAGGATAAACTCGATACCGCATTTGACAAACAGTGAAGATCATTGAGCCGAAGGTAAAAAAGAAATCTGTAATTCATCAAAAGGAATGACAAATTGTCCCCTTGTTATATACTGTAAAAATTGATTGTTAAAAGAGGGAAATACTATGACAAACTCTTTAGCGATATTTGAAGGAAACAAAATCCGCCGTCATTACGACGAAAAAACGGAAACGTGGTATTTTTCGGTTGTGGATATTGTTCAGGTTTTGATTCAACAGCCGGATTATCAGGCTGCTCGGAAGTATTGGAATAAATTAAAAGAGCGCTTAGGAAAAGAAGGAAGTCAGTCGGTGACAAATTGTCACCAACTGAAATTACCTGCTGCTGATGGCAAAAGTTATCTGACCGATGTCGCTGACCCTGAAACGCTACTGCGCCTAATTCAATCTGTACCAAGCCCAAAAGCAGAACCAATAAAACTCTGGCTTGCCAAAGTCGGGTACGAACGCATCCAAGACATGACCGATCCTGCCCGTTCTCTCGACCGAGCCCGTGAATACTGGCAACAGCACGGAAGAAGCGAAAAGTGGATTCAACAGCGGATGATGGGCCAGGAAACCCGGAATAAACTTACCGACTATTGGAAGAACCATGAGATCACCAAAGAAGAAGAATACGCTACCCTTACCAATATCATCCATAAAGAATGGACGGGCTTAACGGTAAAAGATCACAAAAATATAAAAGGCCTAAAAACGCAGAATCTGCGCGACCACATGAGTGAAGGTGAGCTCATTTTTACGGCCCTTGCGGAACTCTCAACCCGGCAATTCGCGGAAAGCATGAATGCCACGGGAATGCCGGAAAATGCCGAAGCGGGAAAAAAAGGCGGCGGCATTGCCAAGCGCGCCCGAAAAGAATTGGAAGAAAAAACCGGCAGAAAAGTCATTACCAACGAAAACTTTTTGCCTCCGGCAAAAGAATTTTTTAAATTGCGTTCAAAAGAATAACATGCCCGATGAATCCCGGCGGTTTTGAAGTATATGATTTTTATTTGGAAAAACCTTCCTCCCGAATTCAAAAATAAGGCATTTACTTTGGGATGTAGTTGCCGTAAGATCACCTCTTCCTTGCCACTATCGCGGTTTTCCCCGATTTGACCTGGTTTCTGCCGCTTTCCTTGGCTTTGTAAAGGGCCTTGTCCGCGGCGTGGATGACGTCGATGATGCTCTGCGCGGAATCCTCCCTGCAGGAAACCCCGCACGAGACCGTGACCGCGAGGGACTTTTTCCCGGTTTTTGTTTTCGTTTTTTCGACGGCCCGGCGAATGTTTTCCACGATGGGCGTTGCTTGGGCGATGGTTTTTTGCGGAAAGAAAACAACAAGCTCCTCACCGCCATAGCGGCAAACCACGCCCGCGGGAAGCGCTTCCTTGCATATCGTTTGGGCAACGGAATACAGGACCTGGTCGCCCGCCTGGTGACCGTGAGTGTCGTTGACGCTTTTAAAATGGTCGATGTCCACCATCGCCACCGCAAGGGGCGCCGTGAGGTTGAGCTTGCTCTGCTCCGAAATGATCTTGCCGCAGTAATCGCGGTTGTAAATGTGAAGCAGCGGGTCGTAGGCGATGCGGTGTTCCATGCGCGCGAACCAGTGCACCAGGATGCCCGCCTCCAAATAGAGCGGCGCGGCCGCGAACAAAAGGGTTTCCATGGGGTTTGGGGGCGTGAAAAAAAAGCGGGAAATCCAGGCGGCTGCATACAGAAACGCTACGCCGGTAAGGATACCGCCCAGGTAAAATTCATCCTTGACGCGCCAAACGCTGAGCAGTAGGGCGATCATTAAAAAAAGCGCGCCCGACAAACACGCCGGCCACGGCCGATGTGAAAATGTCAACGCGTTTGTCCATATATACGAAGCGGGTGAAAATCTGAGAACGAGCAATATTACGCATTCAACGGGAAGCAGCGCCAAGGCCACGTGCTTCGCGGTCCTGTATTTCACGTATGAGGGAACCAGCAGAACAACGAACAAATTTGCCGCGATAAGCATGTACAGCGCCGGAACATATCCGTAAGGGGCGGAAGGCAGGGGAATATAAAAAGGCGGCCTGAATAGAACAAAATATCCCAAGCTCGATACGCCCATCAGATATCCGATTACATACACCTTAAGATTATGAACGCGCGGATAGGAGAAATGGCCGATAAAAAAGGAAATAATGGAAAATGCCACGCCTAAGCCGGGTATCATGACGAAATATGCGCGCGCATTCGTTGAATAAGGATATTTAAGGGAAATGAATACCAAGAAACCCGTAATTATCGGCGAACAAAGAAAAAGGAAGAGTCCCCATCGGGGTTTTAAATGAGTCATAGTGTGGTTATTGCGTAAGCGATGAAGTGAGCGAAAAACCCATTTTTTTCCAACTTCGCTCAGGAAATTTCCCGGAGAGCGTGGTACGTTTTGTATTGCATTTACGATTGAATGCTGTCTATAATTGTAGGATACAGGTACTATCAAAGTAAAGGATCTTCCATGAACAACGAACAAATAACACCATGTTCCGCTCATTTAACATTTTTTCCATTAAAACTCATTCATTCCATGACGTTCGCGTTTGTTTTTTTAGGTTGTGCGGTTTTTTCATTGCCGCTTCACGCGGCCGACAGCATTGCCATTCAAAAATGCATGGTCGTTAAAACCACCGGCGCGGTCCAGGCGTTGCTGAAAGATCAGTCCCGTTGGACGGCCATGCAACAGGGCGCCCAGTGCCGGCACAGCCATACCGTGCAAACCATGGCGAAATCCTCCGCGTCCTTTACCTTTGAACCGGCAATGATCGCGACCATGGATGAAAATTCCCTCATGACCTTCGACAATATGCTCATCAATTACTCGAAAAAAAGCATCCGCATGCTGCTTAAACAGCAGTCGGGGGTCTTTAAAATAACCATGGAACCTTTGTTCGGATATACGGCGTTATTGACAATTACAACACCTTCGGCAGTGATCGATTTAAACGGGGCCGAGGCCGCGCTTCGCGTCAGCGGCGACACCACGACCTTTGAACTCGCCTCCGGGGCCGCTAAAGTCCGGCAAATAAACGGCAAGCAAAAATCAGCAATTGAGCCGGGCACGCGCGTGGTGATTTACCCAAACAAACAGGAACTCTCGCTTTCACCGCTTCCCTTCGAGGTTCAGGAAAAAAGGCAACCGCAATCCCGCAAGCAGCCCAAGATCGCCATCCTTTCGGTGCAGTCGAGTTCCATAACCAGGGAAAACCTCGATCGCGTTTCGGATTTCATAGCGGAGGAATTCGAGAAAAAAGCGAGCGGAAAAGTGCTTTTTCTTGAAGATATCCGGACCATGCTTCAAAGTGAAGGCATGGGAAAGCTTCTCTCCTGTTTTTCAGATACGTGTATTTCACAGATCTGCAACGCCATCGGCGCCGATATCGTCATCATCGGCGGCATCGGTCAACTGGGCACGAATTACCTCTTCAGCCTTAAAATGGTCGACGTATTGCGCGACAAGGTTATCAGCCGCACCAGCGCAAGGGTCAGCGGCGACGCGGGAAAAATACTCGATGAAATCCCCACCGCGGTAAGCAATCTGGTGGATAAAAGCTCTTCGCGCATCGATTCGGTCGTTACCGCTCCGCAAACCGGTTCCGCGGATGCAAAAACGAGCGACGGTTACCGGGAAACGGTTGCATGGATCAAGGGCGGGGATTTCACCATGGGGTCCAAGGCGCTTGAAGGAGAGCTTGACGAAACGCCTCCGCATCAAGTGACTCTGCGCGGTTTTTACATGGATAAATACGAAGTGACCAAGGAGGATTTCGAGCGGGTGATGGGAAACAATCCTTCGGCGAATAAAGGATGTAAAATATGCCCCGTTGAAAACGTTACGTGGTATGAGGCCCAGGAATACTGTAAAAAAACGGGAAAGCGCCTTCCCACGGAAGCCGAATGGGAATACGCTTGCAGGGCCGGGACGACGGGACCCTTTTCCTATGGGCCGACCCTTTCAAGCGAACAGGCCAATTTCAACGGCCGGAAGCCCGTCGGCGGGGTTCCGGAAGGACCCTACAAGGAAAAAACAATCCCCGGCGGCGCCTATGCGCCAAACGCGTGGGGGCTTTACGACATGCACGGCAACGTGGCGGAATGGTGCTCAGACTGGTACGACGCCGCGTATTACGGCAATTCCGTCAAGGAAAACCCCCAGGGTCCCGGCGAGGGCAAACTCAAGGTCGTGCGCGGCGGGGCGTGGAACTCCAGCGGCGCGGGCCTTAGAAGCGCGCGGCGCATGGGCTACAATCCCGCCATAAGGCTCGGCGCCATAGGGTTTCGCTGCGTCAAGGACGACGCGGATTCGACGAAGACGCCGCAAAAAAACAAATAACGGCGCGAATTCGCATTTAAAATAATGCCGTCAAGGCGTAGCGCTTTACGCCTTGACAAGAACGAACATTAAAGGCACTTACTTCTCCACCGTGTCTTCAACTGCGGGTTCCCCCGATTTTTTTGACGATTTGGAATGTTTTTTATCGTCGATTTTTTGAGATTCCCTCGAAACCGTTTCGGGCTGCGGTTTTTCGGCGCTCATTTTTTCAAGGGCGCTTTTCTTTGGACTTCTCGATGTTTTACCGAGGGAAATCCGGGAAAGCTTTTCAAGCAGAGCGTCATTGCCTTCGGCGAACACTTTCGCATACGCTAACGCCCGAACGGCCTTGGACGTCAATTCGTTCTGGGCCGCCTCTAAAGAATCCCGCGCGGCCTGGACGGCCGTTAGGGCTTCCTGAAGATTCTTGGCGCTTGAGGCGACCTTTTGCACCAGAGCGTCCAATACCTCCTGATTCACGTCGGGAAAGTTGATTGCGGAAAGGTCGTTTTTAAAAATGGTCAGTAAGTCCTGAATGGAAGGGGAAATTGGTTCTTCAATAAATTCATTACTCATGGAAAACCTCCAAAGTATCGTTGGATGTGTAGTAAAAAATCGTGGTCTAAAATAGGTGAGGGATTCGGCGGAAACAAATCAATCCCCCTTTTTTTTTAAAAAGGCGCGGACATTCCTAACGTTGCCAAGAAATTCCCGATTAATTGCGGCAACGGGGCCTCCACGGTTTTTATCTCCCCGGAAGGCAGGGCGAAAGCAATTGAAGCCGCATGCAGCATGAGCCGGGGAAATGGTTGTTGCGCCGCCTTGCTGCCGTAGCGCACATCACCCACGATAGAGTGGCCGATGCTGTAAAAATGAACTCGTATCTGGTGCCTGCGGCCTGAAAGCGGCATTGCGCGGACAAGCGAAAATTTATCCGTTCGTTGAATGATGGAAAATCGCGTAGCCGATTGCTTGCCTTTAACTTCATCGACGCCCATCCTTCCCGATCCGAATTGCCGGACGGGCTTGTCGATTACGCCGCTATCCTCGGCGATAACGCCGTGCGCGATGAGCAGGTAGGTCTTTTTAACACTGCGGTTGAAAAACTGCGCGTTAAGGCGTTTGTGGGCTTCGGCGTTCTTTGCGAAAAGCATGACACCGCTCACCTCTTTGTCAAGCCTATGCACCACGAAAAGCTTGCCTGGAAAGCGCGGGGTGAGGAGCGATAAAACCGTTTCTTCGCCCGCGACGCGGGTAGGTATGGAGGCGAGGTTTTCGGGCTTATCGATCGCGACAATGTCGTTATCTTCAAAAATGACCGGTATCATTTCAAACTCCTTCGAATTGCAGTTTATACAAATCGTAATACATTCCCTTCGCGGCGAGCAGCGAACGGTGGTCGCCCCGTTCCACGATTCTTCCGTTTTCCAGGACGATGATGGCGTCGGCGCTACGGATGGTGGACAACCGGTGCGCGATGATCAGCGACGTTCTGCCCTTGATGAGGCGGGCGATGGCGTCCTGGATGAGACTCTCGGTTTCGGTATCGATGTTGGAAGTGGCCTCGTCCAGCACCAGTATCGACGGATCGAAATACAATGCGCGCGCGATGGCCAGCAACTGGCGCTGCCCCGTGGAAAACGTCGCGCCGCGCTCCATGACCATTTCCTCCCGGCCCGAGGGAAGGGCCTTTATGAAGGTGTCGCAATGGCTCATGCGGCAGGCGCGCTCGAAGGCGGCTTCATCGAAGGCGCTGTTGAGCGTGACATTTTCAGCGATGGTCCTCGAAAACAAAAAAACGTCCTGCATGACCGCGCCGATGCTCCCGCGTAACTCATGATAAGGGATGTCGTTGATGTCGATTCCATCCGCGTAAATACCTCCTTTTTGTAAATGATAGAACCGCGAAAGCAGGTTGGCGATCGTGGTTTTTCCCGACCCGGTTTCGCCGACAATGGCAAGGGTCGTATTGCGCGGTACAATAAAGGACACGCCTTTCAGCACCCACTGTCCGGGAGTATATGAAAACCAAACGTCGTCGAACCGTATGTCGCCCCGCAATCGCTCCAAAGGCGCGGCGTTGGTTTCGCCGCCTTTGTGCGCGGCTACAACAATCGCCGGGGCGGCCCGCGTTTCCTTGGCCGCCGGCGCCTTGAATAAAAGCAATATTTTTTCTCCCGCCGCGGTAGCGCTTTGAAGGGTGTCGAATTTCTCCGCCAGGTCGCCGATGGGTTCGAAAAAAGTCCCGATGTACGAGAGGAACATGACCACTAAACCGTAAGAAACGCGGTCGCCGGCGATCAGGCCGGCTCCGATGAAAATCACCCCGGCAATGGCGAACCACCGGAAGAAATCGATGAGCGGCCGGAAGACGCCGTACACGTATATTTGCTTCATGTTTGCGTCGTAAACGCCTTTATTGATTGACGCGAATTTGCCCGACTGTTTGAGCTCCTGGAGGAAAATCTGGACAATCCGTATGCCCGAAATATGCTCGTTGAGAAAAGAGTTCATGACCGCGATTTTCGTGCGGATGAGGCGGTAGGCGTCCCGCGCCCGGACGCGGAACGCTATGGTAATTATAATGAGCAAGGGGAACGTGATTGCGACCGTGCACCCGAGCGCCGGATTGGCGAGAAACATGATGACGACGATGCCGAGCAGGATGAGCGCATCCTGAATGAAGGTGATGAGCACCGAGGAAAACAGTTCATTGAGCACTTCGATATCGTTGGTTATCCGGTTGACTAGCTTGCCGATGGGGTTTTTATCGAAAAACGACAGTTCCAGCGATACGATATGCGCGAAGAGGTCCCTGCGCAGGTCGCGCATGGCCTTCTGCGAAAGTCGCATGAGGGCCATGATTTGCAGATACGAAGCCGCGAACTGCACGGCGAAAAGACCGAGAATCAGCAGGACATAGAAGCCGACGCGGCGCAGGTCCGTCGCACGCAGCGCAAGGAGTTCATTGACACTGAATCGTTTGAGGGAGGCGCTTTGAATGCAATAAAGCGACGAGGATACCCGGATCGCGCGGTGCTCTTCAACGGCTCGCCGCAAGCGCTCGGCAAGATCGGCGGTAAGCTTCGGCCGATCGATGAGCGTATATTTTTCCTTTGAAAAAACCCCTTGTCCGGCAAGCAAACGCGTTTCCGTGTTCGAAAAACAGGAGAGCCTTGACTGCGCAATGAAATAGGCGCTGTCGGACAGCCGTATCCCGCGGATGATTTCCTTATACGCGAAGGAATCCCGATGCCGCTGGGTCCAATCCGCGCCGACGCTCGCAATGGTTCCTTGCTTTACAATCAACCGGTCGATGACGAACCGCGCGATCGCGGGCACGGAGAGCGTTGATGCCGTAATGACGACGACGAACCCCACCGAAACGATTAAATACTTCTTGTAAACCAGGATGTACTTGAGCAGCATGGCCAATACTTCCCGGTTGAAAAGCTTTCCGTCGGGCGCGTCGTCTTCATGGTAAAAATCCATTTACCGCGCCTCTTTTTCCTTTAATTTCTGCAAGGCATACAGCCGCGCGTAAAAACCGTTGCGTTCAAGAAGCCGCTTATGCGTTCCCCGCTCGGTGATTTCGCCGTTTTCCAATACGATAATCGTGTCGCAGTCCATGACGGTGGAAATCCTATGCGCGATGATGAACGTCGTCCTGCCTCGCGCTTCGCGCCTGATTGCGGTAAGGATTTCACGTTCGGTTCCCGCGTCCACCGACGACAGCGCGTCATCGAGAATGAGGACCGGCGCCTTCAGCATCAGCGCCCGCGCGATGGCGATTCGCTGCTTCTGCCCGCCCGACAGGGTGATGCCGCGCTCGCCTACCATGGTTGCGTAGGTCTTCGGAAACCCCGTAACATCCTTGTCTATAGCGGCGCTACGCGCGGCGCTCGAAATCGCCTCCGATAAACCACTGCGCCCGTCCGGCATTCCAAAGGCGATATTGTTTTCAATGGTATCGGAAAACAGAAAGGAGTCTTGCGGAACGTAAGCTATTGACTTTCTAAGAATATCAAGCGGCAAATCGTTGATGTCGTTGCCGTCGATAAAAAGGTTTCCGCGCGGAATTGGAAACAAATGAAAAAGAAGGTTGACCAGAGTGGTTTTTCCCGCGCCCGGTTTGCCGATAATGCCCAGGGCGCTTCCCGCGGGCACGGTACAACTAATGCGGCATAGTGTCTCCTTACCCCCCGCAGTGTAACTGAAAGAAAGGTCTTTCATGACGATTTCTCCCCGGATTGGCGGGTAAGCTTCGATACGGTCAACGCTCACGTGTACGTCGGAGCGGGCATCCAGTAGTTCCAACAGTCTTTTTACGGAGGCGATTCCCCGCTGGAAAATGTTGAAAACCCAACCGGTGGCCATGATGGGCCATACGAACATTTGGATGTAAAATGAAAATGACACGAAATCGCCGAGCGAAATCCGGTTGGTTATAACCTGTCCGCCGCCGTACAAAAAGAGAAGGGCAATCGAAATTGACGCGAAAAAACCGATAAGCGGGAAAAACACCCCCCACGAGCGGACGAGTTGTAAATTTTTATCAACGTACTCATCGCAGCGCGCCGTAAACTTCTCCAATTCGCTTTCTTCCTGCGTAAAGCCTTTTACCACGCGGATTCCCGAAAACGCCTCCTGGGTATGGGACGACAGCGCGCCGAAGGATTCCTGGACATTCTTGAATTTCGATTGGATCATCGCGCCGAATTTTATCATGACCACCAGAATGAGCGGCAAAGGCGTGACGGTGACGAGGGTAAGTTTGACGTTGATGGAGAGCATGAAGGCCAGCGACAGGCCTCCCATGAAGATCGCGTCGGTAAGGCCGATAAGCGCGGGCCCCGTGGCCATGCGCACCGCGTTAAGGTCGTTAATGAGCAGGGCCATGAGGTCGCCGGTTTTCACGGAGTTAAAAAACGAAAACGACAAGCCGGTAAGGTGATTGAAAAGATCATCGCGCATGTTCGTTTCGATTTTTCGCGAGGGCAGAAAAATGCACAACCGCCAAAAGAAGCGAAGAACCACCATAGCCGCCGCGAGGGCAACGATGATAAGCGCGTTTTTAAGAACCGTGTCCCGCGAAAAACCTTGTTCCCCCAGGGTATCGAGGATTTTTTTTATGATACGCGGGATAATGAGCTGAATCGTATCCACCACCATTAACAGCGCGATGCCCGTCCCGATGGTGAGGCGGTATTTTTTAATATACGTAAGCAGGAAACGTAGAGCCCTTGCGGTAGCGATGGGAGAAGGCATGGAAGTAAAATACATGGTAGGGAGACTGTTTACCACGTGGTATACCTCTTACGGGAGACCGAAGTTCACGGTTTCTTTTTATACGCTCCTAAAGTATTTTATAACGCTTTATTATTAATCCGGCAAAGCCGAAGGGATGGGCGATCAGGTATTTTCTCCGCACCTGGGACCCCTCAAAGCATCCCTATGGTGCTTGAGAAAACACCTGACCGCCCAACATCCGATTATTAAGACACAGCAACTAACAAAGTAAGACCCTGATAATATTTTTATTCCCAATTCGTAATAGTGTTCTCACGAAATGACAATTGTTTATGTTCATGAGTTGCTATAAATATCTTATTATTCCCCTTGTTTTGGCCTATACGGCACGGGCGACTATTTTTATTCACTCGGTCAGCCAGGACAGCATTTCCGTGGGAGACAGGATATTGTTTAATGTCGCCATGCTTGTGCCGAAAGGCTCGACAATCATTCCCCCTCCAACGGAAAACGGCTTCGGTAAATTCACGGTCAAGGAATGGACTACCAACAAAGTTGAAAAAACCAATACCGACAGCCTGACTTTTAATTACATCATAACGCACTATTCAACGGAACAATGCACACTGCCGCCCGTGCCTTTCGTGCAGGTAATAGGTGAAAAAAAAGACACGTTTCTTTCCAAGCCTATTCCCATTCGGACGGTCCTAGTCAGAACAACCGACACGACCGTTACCTCGATTTTAGGCCTCAAGCCCCAGCAATCCGTTGGTTCGCCGTCGCTTGCTTGGCTTTGGATCGTACTGGCCGCGTTCGGCGTTTTCGCGATAATCTTTTTCCTCGCGCGAATGATAAAAAAGCGCTCCAAAGCCGAAGTTAAGCCCCCGCCGAAACCTCCGTATGAGGAGGCGATTGAGGCGCTGGCGTTATTGGAGGCAAAGCAATACCTCCTTAAAGGCATGGTGCGCGAATACGTGTTCGAACTTTCCGATATTTTCAAACGCTACATTGAACGGCGCTTCGAGGTTAATGCCGCTGAATTCACCACCGAGGAAATGCTCGATTGGATCAAGGTTTCCAGTCTGGAACCCGAGGACCGGAAAATATGCGAATGGTTTTTTTATACCACCGACCCGGTCAAATTCGCCAAATGGCTGCCGGACAACGATACGCTCTACCGGTTCGGTTCCGACGTCCGGCAATTCGTCGAGCGTACAAAGCCGAATCCCCAAATCGCTCCACATCTTACGGACAAGCCCAATGCAGCTTAAAAACCCTTACTTTCTTTCGCTACTTCTTTTGTGGATACCCTTGGTGTGGGTTTATGTGCGCCGCCAGGGCAAGCGTCCGTCCGTCAGGTTTTCCGATGTGTCCATTTTCAGCGCGCTCCCCAAGTCGCGCATGCTTTGGCTGCGCCATGCCGGCATCGTCTTGCGCTGCCTGGGGATAGGATTGCTCGCCGTGGCGCTCGCCCGGCCGCAACAGGGCACTTCGGAGGAGGAGGTGACCTCCGAAGGGGTGGATATCATGCTGGTGCTCGACGTTTCGTACAGTATGAAGGCCCTGGATTTTCAGCCGAAAAACAGACTGTTCGTCGCCAAGGAAACCATAAAGGAATTCATTAAAAAACGCCGCAACGACCGCATCGGGCTTATCATCTTCGCAAAACGAAGCTACACCAAATGTCCTCTGACCCTTGATTATAATATCCTGTCTCAATTTTTAGACGGCGTAACCTTCGAAACTTTCAGCGACCAGACGGCCATCGGCACCGCTTTGGCCACCGCAGGGGTCCGTATCAAGGATTCGCATGCGAAAAGCAAGGTCGTCATCCTGCTCACCGACGGCGGCAACAATGCCGGCGACATCGCTCCGCTCGCCGCCGCCAACGCGATGGGACAGTTGGGAATCAAGGTCTATACCATTGGCGTGGGCAAGGAAGGCGAGGTGCCCTACCCCGTTGAGATGATCGACCGCTTTACCGGCAAGGTAGTGGGGACGCAGGTGCAGATGATGAAATCCGACCTCGACGAACAACTCCTCGCCGACATAGCCCAGGCCACGGGCGGTAAATTTTTCAGGGCGCAGAACACGGAAAAACTGAAGGAGATCTACGATACAATCGACAAAATGGAAAAAACGCAGATCAAGACGAAACTCTATACCTCCTATGCCGACAAGTTTTTTCCGTGGCTGTTATTGGGTGCGGGTATTTTGCTTTTGGAAAACATCCTGTCGCATACGCTGCTGAGGAGAATTCCATGAGGTTCGGCAATCCGGGGTTTTTCTGGCTGCTGTCGAGCATACCCGTGCTCATCGGACTCTTTATTTTGATGCACCAGCGCAAACGGGCGGCCCTCCTGCGGTTCGCTTCCCTTGAACTCATCAAGCGGCTCATTCCGCCCGACACACAGTCGCGACAAATCCTTAAAGCGGTGTTTTTTTTGCTTTTCGTTTTTTTCGGGGTCATCGCTTTGACCCGGCCGCAATTCGGCGTCAAAATGGAGCTAGTGGAGCGAAAAGGCATCGACATCATGGTGGCCATGGATATTTCCAAGAGCATGCTAGCCGAGGATGTGGCGCCCAGCAGACTCGAACGGGCGAAATTCGAAATCGCCAGGTTTATCGATTTGCTTAAGGGCGACCGGGTCGGGCTTATCGTTTTTGCCGGAGAGAGCTTTGTGCAGTGTCCGCTTACGTTGGATTACGGCGCCGCGAAAATGTTTCTCAACACGGTAAATACGGATTGGGTGCAGTTGCAAGGCACCGACATTGCCGGGGCCATTAACCAGGCGGTGGAGGGTTTTAAGTCGAAGCAAAACAAATCGCGCGTGCTCATCATCCTATCCGACGGCGAGGAACATTTGGGCGACGCCGCCGAAGCCGCGAAAAAGGCCGCGGCCGAGAACGTCAAGCTTTACACCGTAGGACTGGGCTCCGAAAGCGGCGTTCCCATCCCCCTCAGTAAGGATAAGTCGAACATCGTCTATAAAAAGGATGGCGAAGGCAATCTGGTCATGACCCGGCTCAATCCCATGATGCTGGAGAAAATAGCAATCGCCGGAAACGGCAAATATTTTCAAGCGGGCACAACGCTGGATCTCGTGAGTATTTACGGTGAAATCGCGAAAATGGAAAAGAACGAGCTGGGGACCGACCGGTTGAATATTTATGAGGAACAATACCAGGTGTTTCTCGTTATCGCGCTGCTTTTTATTCTCATGGAATTCTTTATTCCTCAGCGGGGGAAAAATATTAAAGAATGGAAGGGAAGAGTGGAAAATGCTTGACGACACGTTGAGCGGGGTGCAGGGGTGAAGTCGAATAGCAATTTTAGCGAACATTCTTCTTAACAGATACTATGAATACTTTTAAATTGTGTATAGCGCTTCTTTGCCTGGCGTCCGCCGCATTGTCGGCCGATCAGATTTACACAAAGAACAAAAAAGCGAACCAGCTTTACAAAAAGGGCGAATACGGCGAGGCGCTCAAGATGTACGATGATTTGTCGATAGAGGCCCCGGCCGAGCCGAAAATCAAGATGAACAAGGGTTCCGCCCACTATCAAATGGGAGATTTGGACAAGGCCGAGGAAGCCTATAACGGCGCGGCCCAGGGCCTCAAGGACAAAAAGGCCTTGGCCGATTTATATTATAATCTCGGCAATACGAAGTATATGCAGGGTGACCAGCTCGCCGCGCAGGGGAAACAGGAGGCGATGGACAAGTACAAGGGGGCGCTTGAGAATTATATTAAATCCCTCGATCTCAAGCCGCATGACAAGGACGCGAAATGGAACCTGCAACTCACCGCGGCCAAAATAAAGGAAATGCAGAACCAACAACAAAACAAAAACGATAAAAACAAGAATGATAAAAACAGGGACGACAAACAGAAACAACAACAAAACGATCAAAATAAAGACCAAAACAAAAACGATAAAAATAAGGATCAAAACAAAGACCAGCAGAACAAGGACGACAAGAAGCAGGACAAGAAAGACCAGGACAAGCAAAACCAAAATTCACAACAAGACCAAAAACAACAAGACAAGCAAAAACCCGAACCTACGCCGGCGCAGCAGAAAAAAGAAGACATGAAAAAAGACGAAGCGAAGAAATTATTGGAGATATATGCGGACGATGAACACGATTTGAATAAAAAACCTGAAAAAACGGGAATAGCCGGGCAGAAGAAAAACGAGAAGGATTGGTAGGAAAACCGGGGTCATGAAACTAGTATACACAGCACTATCGATCGTTTTGGGTGGTTTTGGTTTTTCCTACTCCCAGGAGGTCCAGTTTGCCGCGACCGCGGACAGGACCAGTGCATCGCTTGGGGAACAGATCACGGTTACCGCGCAAGCTGTGAGCTCGAAAAAATTCAACGCATTAACGGCACCGAAACTCGCCAAAACCGATGATTTCGATGTTGTCAACACGAACCAGAACCAGTCCTCCTCGACGTCGATCCAGGTAATCAACGGGAAAATGACGCAAAACGTCACCATGACCTACCTCTTCTATTACACCATCGCCCCCAAAAAGACCGGTTCGTTTACCTTCCCGGCGTTGCAGCTCGTCGCGGACGGTAACGTCTATGCCTCCAATCCGTTCGTCATCACCATAGGAAAGGAGCCGCCCCAGGCCGCCTCCGAGGTCAAGGTTTCGCTTATTCTCAATAAGAAAAGCCTCTATGTGGGCGAACAAGGTCTTTTAACGGTGCAGGTTGCGCAAAAAGCCGGCGCGCAGGTGCAACTGACGCAGCAGGGGCTCGCTGAATTATACGATAAACTGGAAAAGGCGATGGGAAAGGACTTTTCGGTCGCGCGGTTGTTTTCGCAGTTGCCCTCCAAGGGCGCGACGCAGGCGATCGGCGGGGAAAATTACTTTGTTGTAAAGGTACAATACGCGATTTTTCCGATTAACGCGGGCTCCATTACCATAGCGGGCGTGCCCTTCGAATATATAACGCTCAAGCGCGTCCAGCAGACTCGCCGTCGCGGCGACCCGTTCTTCGATGAATTTTTTAACGACAATTTTTTCGGCAACGGCGGAGTCGAGCAAGTCTCCAAATCCGCGCTTTCCAACACGCTCACCATTCATGTCATGCAACTGTCCGGGGCGCCGGCTGATTTTTCAGGTGCGGTAGGCGGCTTTCGTTTGAGCGCCGGGGTTGATCCGAAGGAAACGCCGGCGGGGGAAGCCGTAACGCTTACGATTTCCATACACGGCAATACGCGTCCGGGAAACATCGGCGATATCGCGCTCCCGCAATTGCCCGAGTGTTCGATATTCGCTCCCGAGAAACACCTGTCCGTCGACACGACGGCAAGCGGCATCGTTACGCATAAAACGTACAAGTACCTCATTGTTCCCAAACAGGAAGGCGCGCTACGCATTCCCCCTTTGCAATGGACCTATTTCGACCCCGCGGCCCAACAATTCAAAGCGCTGCGCTCCGATACCCTGAGCGTTTCGGTAACCAAGGGAAAAGGGGCGCCGGCCATGCAGTCGCGGTATTTGACTCAGGAAGAAATACGGCAGGTGGGACAGGACATTCGCTATATAAAAACGGGCATACGCATTAAAAAACAGACCGATGCGCCCTATAAGAACCCGATCTTGATTCTGCTCTATTGCATGCCGTTGTGCATCGTCATATTTTCCTTTTTATATAAAATACAGTCGCAGCGTTACCGGAAGGACGCGCGTCTGGCGCTTCGGCAAAGGGCGCTTCGCAAGGCTTTGAAAAAAATAGCCGCCATCGAAAAGGCTCCGCCCGCCAAGGTAGATGAGTTTTTAGGCAAACTGTGCGAAACCCTGGAGGCGTATATTTCGCACAAGTTCGGTTTCCCCGCCGCTGGAAAAGTCCTTGGCGACCTGAAAACCGAGCTTGAGGCCCATGGCGTGAAGGTAGAATGCGCGGCCGGGCTTATCGCCTTTCTTGAAAGCATGGATACGTATCGTTTTGGCGGAGCGGCAATGGATCAATCATCGACATCCGCATTGCTGCAAAAGACCCGGGAGTTCATCCGCGAATTGGACCGGACAAAGAAGGACGCGAAATCATGAAACCGCGGCATTTAATAGGAATGGTTGTTGTTTCGTTGACGCTTTGCGCGTCGGGCGCCTTCGGCGTTCCCGCCGACTATTGGTTTGAAAAAGCAAACGCTTTTTATGAGGCGCAGAACTACGACAGCGCGGCATCGTACTATGAAAAAATATTGGCGGCCGACATCCCCAACAGCGCCGTGTATTATAATCTCGGCAATACGTATTTCCGGCAAAAGAAAGCCGGGCTCGCGTTGCTTTATTTTGAAAAGGCCCGCAAGCTTTCACCCAATGACCAGGACATACGCTCGAACATCCGTTTCGCCCAGTCGGCGATCATCGACCGACTGCCCGAACCCCCGCAATCCTTTATCGAAACGATGTTTCGATACCTTCACACGGTACTTTCGCTCCGCGCGCAGTTGTGGGTGTTGTTTTTCCTGTTGTTGACGCTCAGCGCTTTCTTTGTCGCGGGGCTCTCTGCGCCGGCAACCGCGCGCCTCTGGATAATATATCTGTCAAGTATCATGATCATCGCGGCGACGTGGTGCGGGATTTCGGCCGGCATAAAAATCTACGCGAACGTCACGACCTCCTACGCGATCGTTCTCTCCCCCTCCATCGACGCGAAAAACCAGCCTAACGGCGGCAAAGCGCTTTTTACCGTGCATGAAGGAACGAAATTCCGGGTGCGGAAACAACTGGGCGAGTGGTCACTGGTAAGCCTTCCTACCGGTGTAAGCGGGTGGGTCCCGACATCGTCGCTAGGCGTCATATAAACAAAGTACTTGACTTTTTTTATCACCCATTGGATATTTAACTATTCTATCTACAAAGGAGGGGTGTGTGGCGAATACGACAAAGCATGATTTAATCGTTGACGTTTCGAAATCCACGGGGCTTACGCAGGCGGATACGAAAATAGTCGTCGAAGAACTCCTCGGCATCATTGCCGAAATCCTGGAAACCGGTAAAAACATCGAGATTCGCGGTTTTGGAACGTTTTATACGAAGGTCCGCAAGCCGCGTCCCGCGCGCAATCCGAAAACCGGAGACGTCGTTCCCCTTCTCAAGCGCATCGTTCCCTTGTTCAAATATTCAAACGAGTTCAAGGATTCGATTGCCGCCGCATTACGTCAAAAAAACGCGGCCGTCAGCCCCGCCGTATAGCGGCGGTTTTACTGTTGTAGCGAAATAGGTATCGCCTTCGCCTCCCAGATTTCGTCGGCATACTGCCGTATGGCGCGGTCCGACGAAAACTTACCCATGTGCGCGACATTGAGAATCGACATTCGTGTCCATCGCTCCTGATCATTATACGCTTCGATAAGCTGCGCGTGTGATTTCATGTATGCGTCGAAATCCGCCATGATCATGTATTTGTCGCCTCCGTTAAGAATGGAATCGAAAATCGGTTTGAACAGATGCGGTTCCTCGGGACTGAAAAATCCCTTGGCCACCAGGTCCATTACTTTCCGTAAACGCTCGTTTTTGTGATAATAGTCCCATGGATTGTAGCCTTGGGAGCGCAGATCCTCAACCTCATGCGAACGTAACCCGAAAATGAAGATATTGTCGTCGCCGACTTCCTCCCATATTTCAATGTTGGCGCCGTCCATGGTGCCGATGGTGATGGCGCCGTTAAGGGCGAATTTCATGTTTCCGGTTCCCGAAGCCTCGGTGCCGGCGGTTGAGATTTGTTCCGATACTTCCGCAGCGGGAATGAGACATTCCGCGAGCGAGACCCGGTAATTGGGCAAAAAATGTATTTCCAACAGCCCGCGCATATCGGGGTCGTTGTTGATCACCCCCGCAACGTTGTTTATGAACTTTATAATAAGCTTCGCCATATAATAGCCCGGCGCCGCTTTTCCCGCGAAAAACATAGTACGCGGGGTGAATTTCGCGCGGTTGCCTGCTTTTATCTCGTTGTATAACGCGATGCAATGGAGAATATTCAGGGTCTGTCGCTTATATTCGTGCATCCGTTTGATGTGAACGTCGAACACAGGGTCGGGAGAAAGCCGGAGGCCTTCCCATTTTTTCATTTTTTCCGCGAAACGGATTTTATTGCCATGCTTTACCTCATGCCATTTTTCGCGGAACGGGGCGTCGTCGGCGAGCGCAGCGAGCTTTTCAAGTTCAGAACTGTTTTTTATCCATCCGTCGCCGATTGCGCCGGAAATGAGCGAAGAAAGCGATTGATTGGAGGCATGGAGCCAGCGTCGCTGGGTGATGCCGTTGGTTTTGTTATTGAATTTTTCAGGCCATACTTCATAAAAATCCCGGACCAACCCATGGCTTAAAAGCTTGGTATGGAGCTCCGACACTCCATTGACCGAATGACTGCCGACGATGGCGAGATACGCCATTCGCACTTTCGGCTCCGCGCCTTCTTCAATGAGCGACATGTCCCTCAGCTTTTCGACATTACCCGGATACTTGTATGAAACCTGGCGTAAAAACCTGCTGTTGATTTCGTAAATGATTTCCAAATGCCGTGGAAGGAGCGTTTTCATGAGGCTTACCGGCCATTTTTCCATCGCCTCGGGCATGAGGGTATGGTTGGTATAGGCAAAGGTTTTCGTGACGATGGGCCAGGCATCGTCCCACTCCAAATGGTGTTCGTCAACAAACAGCCGCATGAGTTCAGCGATCGATATGGCGGGGTGCGTGTCGTTCAACTGGATGGCGACTTTGTCGGGAAAACGGCTGAAGTCGCTGTTGTTCTGTAAAAACCTCCGAATGATGTCCTGGAGCGACGCGGAAGTGAAAAAATGCTGCTGCTTCAGTCGCAGTTCCTTGCCCGAATGATTGTTGTCGTTGGGATAAAGGACCTTGGATATATTTTCGCTTGTTAATTTATTCTGACACGAGCCGATATAGTCGCCGCTGTTGAAATATTCGAAATTAAATTCGTGGGCCGCGCGGGCGCCCCACAGACGAAGGGTGTTGACCGTATTATTATCAAAGCCCGGCACCGGCACGTCGTAGGGAATGGCGATTACTTCCTCGGTATCCGCCCAGGTGACCTGCGGTTTGCCCTGTGGGGTCGTATGGTACACCGTCTTTCCGAAATATTTGATGGACACCTTGTATTCCGGCCGTTCGATGAGCCACGGATTGGTGAACTCGAGCCATTGCTCCGGGAATTCGACCTGGTTGCCGTTGACTATTTTTTGGTTGAAAATGCCGAATTCGTAGCGTATGCCGTAGCCCACCGTAGGCAACTCGAGGGTGGCCATGGAATCCAGAAAGCACGCGGCCAGCCTGCCCAGGCCCCCATTGCCCAGTCCCGCGTCGCATTCCTGGTCCTCAATGTCCTCCAGGTCCATTCCCAGGTCCTTGACCGCGTCGCGGCAGGGGCCATGCAGCCCAAGATTCATGATATTGTTGGAAAGGAGCCTTCCCATGAGGAATTCCATTGACAAGTAATATATGCGCTTGACGTTTTGCTTATGGTACTGCTGTCGCGTCATGATCCACCGTTCGATCAACCGTTCCCGCACCGTATAGGAGAGGCTCAGAAATTCGTCGTAGGGGGTAAGGGAAAATTTGTCCTTCGCGAGATTATATTCAAGGTTGTTGAGAAACCCCAACCGGATGTTGTCGGTATTCATTCCCTTGAAATAAATCGCCCATTTCGACGCATCGGCGCCGCTCGGTTGTGTATCTGTCAGGCTTTGTTTTCCCATGAAAGTCCTCATTTGAAAAAGTGAATGTACCGCAACGCGCTCATCCGGCGGACCCGGGAGATAGCGCCATAGTCGGGAATTATTTACGCGGCAGGCGAAGATAATTCAGACATGGTAATTAATAGTACACTAAAAAAAAACACGTAACCATAAAATAATTGAAGTCGGCGCATTTTTAGGTGAATGCCCCGGCTGCTAAGAAATATGCGGTTCGCATCACTTTTTTCTTGCGCAAATTGCATACCGTTTCTATTTTTATAGCAATGGGAATAGAGCGTTTTCAACAACACTCGATTCAGAGCCCATACACCATTTACAAGAGGAGGTTTTGATGAATAAGGGAGAACTTATTGCCGCGGTCGCGAAAGAAGCCGGCCTATCGAAGGCCAGCGCGGAAAAGGCGGTTAATTCTGTTCTCGAAAACATTAAGAAGAGCGCCAAGAAAGGCGTTCAACTTATCGGTTTCGGCAGTTTTGCCTTGGCAAAGAGAAAAGCCCGCAGCGGACGGAATCCGCAGACCGGCGAAAAGATCAAAATCAAGGCGTCAACGGCGGTAAAATTCAGGGCCGGCGCCGAATTCAAGAAACTTGTCAACAAGTAAACGCACCTAGGCTGTTTACGCTTTATACAACGGTCCTTTTCCCTTATAGGGGGAAAGGGACCGTTTTTGTCGGGGGTTGTTTACTTCTTCCTCAGCAGTTCGAAATTGCATATCCTGGCATCGGGCGTTCCGTCCGTCTCCCTGGTGACCGCGCCCTCCGCGTCGATGGTTAAAAGGATGTCGTTTCCCGAAAGCAAGGCGCCGTCATAGCCTACGGCGGCCAATTTCATTTTAATCGCTTCGAACGTTCGAAGGTATTCGGGCTTGGCGATGATGCCGGAGGAAAAGGCCTGGACAAGGTCGATGGGCCGAAGCAATTGACTGTCATGTTCGGCCACCCAGCGGTCCGGCCCGTTATAATACCCGCGAATGGTGATATAATTATGGTCTTCGCGAAGCAGCGGGTTCCCATCCGGCGTAGCGAGGGAACCATGGCTTTTAAACCGGCTCATATCAGCCGATTGCTCCAGCTTGGAGCTTCCGGTAACGTAAATCGCGCGGACATACACCGTCGGCACGCCGTGCGCGTTAAGATACTGGGCGATGGCGAATTCCTCGAAAGGGCTGTTGAAGCCATGCCGCTTCGCCGCTTCGGCGTGCTCGGAGGTCGGCAATGGGGGAGGTGGTTCACCGACTTTCGAGGTTTTCCAAACGATGTGAACATTATCTTTTGTCATTGTATAATAGATTTCATTGTCGGCGGACAATTTTTTCGAAGGCGTTTTTCTCCAGCGCTCGGGCAGAAAAAAATCGAAAAGATTCGGGTCTTTTCCCACGACCCACAATAATCCGCCCGTGCTTTCGGCGTGGCCGTAAATATAGGGAACGCCGAATATCTCCATGGCCTTTAGATGGGCGGGAAGCGGCGTTTCCTTGAAACGGTCGCGCTGATGGTCCAAATATGAATGACGCCGCCGGCTTTTCACCAGAAGCTCATGCGGCGGCGTACGCAGCAGCAATTCATAATCCACCACGGAATACGCGCTTCGGTTGATCGCGTCATGTATTTCACGGCAATATGCGGAAGTATCCGGAGCGCCTCCGCGCTTGGAGGCGCGGCGAATGGCGTCGATGGTTTCGTTGCCGATGATGATATGGACCGGTTTCATGTCGGCGACCGCGTAGCCTTTCATTTCGAGATCGGCAATGACCTTTCGGGTAAGCGGCGTAAGCATCTCTTCGAGCTTGTTTCCGCTCATGCCCGCCGCTTCGAATAATTCAACGAGGTTCTTGCCCTCGATCCATTGGTAAATAAGCTTGTATTGCCGTAATATGTCAAGGTCGACTCCCGGATGTCGCGCCGCGATTTTGTTCATTTTCGACCGGGAACGGCCGGTTTGCCAAAGCTGGAGCTTTTCCGGGGGCACGTAAATGGCCAGCGGCGTCTGGGTGTTGATGGCGATGGTCGCGGGTCCGAAGGCGTTTTCACGCATTTCCATAACCAGGGAAAACTCCTCCCACGGGCTGTTGAATTCGGCATTGACGAATTCAAACAGCGTATGCGTATCGAGGGGAACGTTTTCCCCCACGCGGCAATTCTTGACAACGAGATGCAGGCGTTGCCCGTCGACGGGCTTGGTGGGAACCTTGTATACTGAACCGGTCCCCAGCAGCCGTTCCCTGCGCTGCTCGAACCATTCCTTTTCATACCAGTTTTCAAGGTGCAGGAGATGGGCAAGGGGGTGGCCGAATTGCGAAAAATAAATGTCTCCCCCATCGGACGTTTTGCTGTGGAAGTAGACGACGCCTAAAACATTTGTAAATGAGTCGGGGCTTATGGTAAGCGGTTGGTTCTGATTTTCGTTCATGGGTAAAAAATAGTATGGCGGTACCGCGACAATACAGGTTAATGTTGGCGGGGGCCAACGTTCCGCCAAAGGTGTGCTGTGCCCGGATTGCCGACCAGGAATCTAAAACCAATATATTATTTCAGAACATCTGTAATCATAATATGTTGGTAAGCTGGCCCTAACGTTGTACATACATTCATTTCATCAGTTGTTAGTTTTCTGAATTTGATATAAAGCATTAGGCTATCTTTTTGATATTCTGCCTTTAATCCATCTCCATAGAAAATTCCGGAACTTGATGACACACTGTTGATGGAACTAATTGTCTGCGCAACAATTTCCTTTTTCTCTAAGAATTCAATAATGTATGTATTACCACAATCAATACCCTTTCCAATCACCTTAATTGAAAAATATTGACTTTTATCAATATTTGTTGAATTATCATTATTGCAGAGAAAAAAGATTGAACAAACAATTAGCCCCGACATCACACGCTTAATAGAAATCATATAGTCCTCCTTTTTATTTTTTATTTGTTTTATCATTCGTTCAAATTTATTGCCGCTAACGAACCCTATTTCTCCGGCAGCAATCAAAGCGGCGAATTTAAGGCTAACGCGGTTGCGTTAATTCCGAGACGCTGTCGGGATATATGGTTATTGCCGTGGAATCGATGATCGCGCTTGGCGCAAGCGTGCCCTCTATCGTAACGTTCGTGACCGCCTGGATAGCCCCGTTTTTATTTCTCGTAAACAGCCCGTAAATCTGCATGGCGTATCGCGCGGGCGGGAGCGCGCCCATTAAAAACTCCCCGCGCGTGTCGGTCATGGCGTAAAAGGGGGTTCCTTTAGCATATACATATGATAATACCATGGTGTCCGTCCGGATGGTCGCGAAACCATGTAAAAACCCGGGCGCCTTGAGCGAGTCGATGGTATCCGCCCACGTGACGGCAGGTTGACAGGGAATATTCTGAAAAATGCCGGCGTTTTTTTGATCGGCTGAAAAGATGACGAGGTTATAGTAGCCGCGCGGGATATTGGCAAAAACGAATTTGCCGCACGTGTCGGCCACGGATGAATCGGAAAATGATCCGGATTGCACATAGGGCTTCCAATCTTGGGAATAGAGACGCAGGCCGGCCAGCGGAAGGGTGGCGCCTTCTATCTTGTCCGTTGCGGCGCAGACCGTTGCTCCATTGCCGGTGCCTGAGCTATTGCCGCCCTCGGCGAGTTTATTTGGCGAACACGAGAGCAGCATGTATGCGGCGGATATCGCGCCGACCAGAATTCTCATGATGCGCTTCATAGGGGGATTTCCTTGCTATCAGGCGGCTGCGACAAAGGGAATGCCTGGAAATTGATCTGACAGACCCGATCGGCGGTTTGGTCGGCGTTCGCCATTTCGGCGATTTTGTTTTTAGTGTCGATGAGTAGTCGCCTGATCGCCAGAAAGGTCTCCTCGGAAACTCCCACGGTTTGGGTGCCGATATAACGCCGGGTCCGGTCAAAACGGTCCATGGCTTCCTGCGCCAAACGCATTGTTTCCTGCTGAAAATTCGCCCATGCCAGCGATTGAACATCCTCGCCCGTCGTTATGGCCGTATCGACTAATTCATAGCCGCCTGTTTTACTTTTAACGATGAGCTTGATGGATTCCAGAAGTTCGACGGATTTACGAGCCTGCGCCGGAGTAATTGATGGAATAACCATTGCCGCGAGTTTTTTAAAGTTGCCGGTAAATCCGTGCATGCCGATAATCGAACGTATAGCCGAATGATACCACTCGGTATAGAAGTCATACTGGTTCTTGGAAACCAGCCGCGCTTCCTTTGTCTTCGAGAGAGCGCACAGTTCCTGATAATAGCGATTACGGTCCTCGATCGAGCGAGACTGGTTGAAAAACACAAGCGTTTCGAAAAAGCGCGTTTCGTTGAAGGTATGTTTTAGAATGACGGATAATTTATTGGCGGTAATTTTAGAAAGTCCGATCCTGCCTTTGACGACCATGGTCAGCCACGACGTGGAGTTGATTCCCATCTTTTGCGCGAACCAGCGGTTGGACGCGGGAAGCCCTTGCGCTTTGCGACGGCCGATCGCATCGCTGAGATACGTTCGATAATCGGTATAGGTAACGAGTGGTTTCATATGAACTTTTGTGAAGTCGCTGTAAGGGTTCAAAATTATGAACCCTTACGATTTTAGAAAAATTCAATCCGAATGCACAGTATCACCTCAGAAAGGTAATCGGCGCGAATGAAACCGCCGTCGCGGTCTTGAGTTTCGCGACCATGCACCCGGTTACCATGATTTTATTCAACGATAATCGATAGATGCCGGGACCGCATTGTTCCTTGTTAAGAAGATCGGCTATTTTCCTGCCGTCCAGACCATATACTTCAAGTTGTATGGACTGGGTAGATGGAATGGAAAGCTTCAAAGTATTCGATAATCTGTCAAAGGCGATTATCGCGTTTTTAAAAGAGCTGACCCCCGCGCGCGTATTAAAATTAATTCCCGTTACAAGCGGTTCGAACCGGATATCTATAGAGGCCGTGGTCTGCGTCAAACCGGCCAGCATGGCGCTTATGCGAAGAGAATCAAATATGGCATCGCTTTTCCATCCGGGAAAATCCTTGACCGCGGTCTGATTTGGCTGCAGGGTTATTTCCGTCACCATCGTTATGCATCCCACACCCTTCAGATAGTGATAGAGCGTATCAAACGGCGGTTTGACGACGTTCATATCATACTGACAACCGGAACCAAAGGAAAACGTGACGGGCGCCGCGGAGAGGTTTTCAACCGTATAACGCGCAAAAATCGAGTCCATGACGTTATAAGAGGCTTTATTGGTCGCTATGGTATAGCGCATGCCGTTTTTTTCAATCGTATTGGAATTGGAATAACCGCTTTCCAGGCTAAAGTTTTGGATTGCGCTGGGCGTTGTAATGAGGGAAACCGAGGCTCTTTTTTGGTTGTAACCCGATTTTGAAGCGGTCACGGTAATCGGCTGATTATCGTAGGTAATCGGGATTGATGGGAATGAATAATGACCGCTGTTATCGGTAACCGCGGTAAGCTTGGCCGGAAGAATCGCTGCGGCGTTTTTTGCCAACGCATACATGATGATCGGGGGAAAGGTAACGGTCACGCTACATCCGGTTATGGGCGCTAAAAGCCCGGTACAGAGCGGTACATTGTTGACGTAATGACAGCTCGCGTAACTGCTTACCGTACCGTTTAAGCCGCCGGTCGCGTTAACCGGCAAAAGTATGGTATGGAGCAGGGTGTCTTTCCTAAGGACCATGCCGGGCGTTGAATAGTTCTGGTATCCGACCGCGGATATTGCCACCAGATATGTGCCGATCACATGTCCGGCAAAGGAATACCCGCCGCTATTGTCGGTTACGGCGGAATCGATGATGGAAAACGACGGCACGGGCGCGATTATCGCATCAGTCAAACTGCTTCTCAACGCAAGATACTTGGGGGATTCCAGATAAACCTTTGCTCCGCTCACCAACGGTCCGCTATCATAGATGAGGGAATTCCATTTTGTTACCTTGCCGGTTATAGATACAATGGGGGAGTTTTTTTCGGAAACGGTAAAACTGAGCAGCGTATCCTTGCCCGCCATGGTATCCACGACCGTATACGTCCCGACGTCCAAAACACCGAAACGATACGTTGGTCCATAGGGTCCGACAATCATGGGACATACCCGCCCGACTATCTTTAAATCCGGCGCATAGCCTATCTTGATCATGTATTGTTGGGGACAAGGCGCTACGAAACATTCTATGGGTATTGGGATAATATGAAAAGAAGAAATAAACGGCGAAACGCAGTTATTGCTGTTATTTCCCACGATAAGCTGCATAACCACCGAGTCTTTTGGCGTTGGGGAGGTTGGGGCCACGAATGCATAAGGGTACGTTTGGACTGGTTCAATGGGTAGAGATGCTGCGAAAATTGAAAATGACAGTGTGAAAACCGTTAAAACCATCCGGCAAAACAAGCGACTCCTTTTCATACCAACCTCCTTTTAAAGTTATCTCTAATGAGCGTACACTGTTAAATATACCAATATTATGGCTAAAAACAACATATTAACCAATATTCCAACTAAATAGCGCTCATTATAATGAGCAGTAAAACAAAACGATTTTAAAACAGTACACGACGAAAAAGCCCGGGAATAACGCGCTTTCTTGTTTGATCCAGCCTCATTTTGCCCGAAACAACCAGTTACTTACGGCAACGGAACTTGACTCCATAGGCAACGCCGGCGCATAATAAAAACAGCGCCTCGGCGCCGACCGTGTAAAAAAGAACGCGCGCGCCGGTCGATGTAAAGCCGTAGGCGTGCATCCCGATTCCCAACAGGTTGACGCCGATCCACGCGAACATCACCAAAATGACTCCGATGATGGCGCCTGCGGCAAAGCCGCGTTCAGTAATGATTTTACCGGACCGTACATGGAACAGGAACGCGCACCAGAGGATGATCAGCAGCGCGCCGTTTTCCTTGGGGTCCCAGCCCCAGAACCGGCCCCATGCCCTGTCGGCCCAGAGACCCCCCAGCACCGTGCCGATAACGGTAAACGTAAAGCCGAACGCCAGGATGCCGTAAACGCAACGGTCAATTGAGTCGCCGGCGGGTTGCGAGGAGCGCCGGAAAAAACTTCTCGCCAGCGAAACGTGAGCCAAAAGGCCCGCGGCAACGCAACCCGCGTACCCGCAGGCGATGGTGATAACATGGGTGGTAAGCCAGAAATTAGTATTGAGCGCCGCCGCGAGCATTCCCATGGTGTCGCCTTCCATGCCGAAATTCCCCGCGCCATGCAAAAGCGCGCAACCCGATAACGCGGCAAGCGCCAATCCCCAGCCTTGCCTTTGATACCATTCGGTTACTCCTCCCAACACGACCGCCATCCACCCGACAAACACGAACGTTTCATAGATGTTGGTAACCGGAGGACGAGCCAATATCATACTACGACAGACAATTCCAAGAGTATGCAGGAGACCGCCCGTAACAACAAGTCCGGCGCTTAAAACATAGGCCCATCGGTAACGCATGGTCAGGCATGCGACGATAGCTAGAAGCCCTAGTGCGTAAAGAATTTTCGATTTGCCGAACGGATCATACTTATTATAAGAAATTTCCAAGCGGGGATTCGGAGGTTTTTCATTTTTAGGAAACGCGGTTTTAATTATTTCGGAAAGCCGCCTGGACGCCGTATCGAAAGCGTCCTGATCGCCGGCCTTAAAGGTCGTTGACAATTCATCCCATACCTTTGTCGATTCCATGACCTTGGAATTTCCCACAGTCGTCGCGGCGGTGTCGAATATCGCCAATTGAGGGATGGTCGCGGTGAAATGCAACGCATCAAGAAGCCGGGCATAAAGCGAAATATTGTTTGTTAGTCCGATGATTTCCCGGTCGAATGCGGAACGTTGTTCCGCGGGAATACTTCCGGAAGCTAGTGACAATTCGGAGAGCTTATCGCGCGCCGCCATGATTTGGCCGAAATTGTAACGGCGATGTTTTTGAGGCGCAATGCCGAGCGCGTCCGCGATTTCAGGATTATTAATGAGCAGAACGTTGTCATTGAAGGAATTTTGCGAAGAGAAAAGGGTCCGGGCCAGCCATTCAATCGCGGGTTTATGGCTAAAAGCGGCTTTTCCGGAAATTTGTACTAGTACGTTTCCGGCGTACGTATCCATCGGCTTCAATCTGCCGTTGTCAAGTATGACGATTTCAGCGAAAGCCTCAAGGGATTGCACGCTTTGAATTGCCGGGCTTCCCTTTGCCATGGAAATGGGCGCCCCGCCGCATAAGCCCAGGAAGATGCATAGGATAAAGAAAATGGATTTAAAAAACAGTGGGACAAATGCCCTAGGATGCAATTCCGTCCCCAGAGCGGAGTCGAAGGGTTGGGCGGAAACGGCGTTATCGAACTTTTTCGGCACGGCGCGCCCCCATCATGGCAAAAATGAGTTTAACAATGAAATGAAGGAGAAACCCGATGGCGATCATAACGCCGGCCGCGTATGGTAGGTTTCTCACGGGGTTTTTTACCACGGCGAATGTTGAAGTATAGGAATCGCCGCTTTGGTCAAAGGAGTATTGATAAAAAGTAAAACTCCCGTACCGCAGCGGCCGGTTCATGGAAATCAGCGCTTCCCGCCGCACGCCGGTTGCTTCGAGGCGCACGCGGCTTTCATAACTTTTTGCCGTGGTCGTGCCCGCATAGTCCTTTTTTTGGAATTCCAGAAGCGTTATTCGCACGGGCAGCGGCATATCCTTGTCCTGCGTCTCGGCAACGCCGGATGTCTCGCCTTGCGCAAGCGTCAGCGTCGCCTCCTCGGCGAAAAAGGAAATGATCGCCATGCCGGTGAACAGAACCAAAATGCCCGCGTGAATGATCAGGAATCCCGCCTCTTGCCAATCGAGCCGAAACCGTCGCGCTACCGCGGCGGCGCATTGCACGAAGAGAAATGCGACCACGAGCCTGACGCCCGGGAAAGGAATAGTATCCCCTAGGAAAAGCAGCCACGAATGAAAAAACCGCTCCTGCCCGGCGTACAGGCCGTACCGCAATTCGTAAAGGGTTCCCCATACCGTGAGAATCGCCAGCAACAACATGCCGACGGATGCGGTTTTTAGGGAAAAGAAAACGGCAAAAAAACCCGTATTTTTTTGGGGAGTTATCGCCATGGCGCCCCCTTTGTCATAAGAAAGGCGGATACGGCCGGTTATCGGGAATGATCGCGACGCATTCCATTTCAAAGAGCCATCCCGGCCTGCATACCGCGCCCTGGACGAAAACAAGAGGAATGTCGGGAGGAAGCCGTTTCTTGAGGATTTCGTTGACGCAAAAAAAATGCTTCGGATTGCGTACATAAGCAACGGCATAGGCCATGTCGCTCAGGTCGCTTCCCTGTTCCTTCAGCAGCGCTTCGATATTGTCGATGGTGCGCGCCGTCTGTTTTTTAACGTCATTTTCATGGAGTATGGTTCCTTTGCAATCGATGCTCGCGGTGCCCGAAATATACAAGTGCGACCTGTCGCCGAAGAGCACTCGCAGGCCCCTTTCAAACGTTACGCCGTAGGAAATGGCGGGCGATAGATTTTCAAGGGCGTTCATGACCCGTAATTGTTCTTCCTTAATACCGCCTATCGAAAGCGCGTCCATGGAAACCAGAGCGGCAATGTCGGGGCCTTTACCTTCTATGCCGGTGCTGGCGATGAACCGTGTTCCCGACGTCAAGCCATGGCTCGCGAAGAGATCCTTGCGGCCTTCGACCATCCCATGGTAATTGTTGTCTATGTCCCGAACGTACATCCATGTACGGACAAGATTTTTTCGAAGGGTCAGGTTCAATGGTTTCAGGATTGCGTGGAATGAGGAGAAAAGCTCAAGGGTTTGATTTTTGGGGCCGATCGCGCCGGGGGCGGAAGTCATCGCGGTCCACAGCATCGTATAATGGTTGCCCGTCAGGGAAACTTCGGCAGGCCAATGTCCGGGCCTTGCGTTTAAGTCTTTTTTAAAATGTTGACCGTTGCCGCGTATATGGTAGGCGAAGAATACGACGAAATCGGTGGCGCAGGGAACCTGCTCGACAATGGAAACCGCCCCATACCTGACGTTATTGCCGATTTCCGAAGCCGCCAGAATGTCTTTTTGGTTCACTATATCGGATACATGGAATCTGCAGTACGCCAAGGTTTGTGGGTCGAGCCCCAATTCTTTAAGCGCCGAAAGATAGCTATCGTTGAGCGCTTGAAGCGCGTTTTCAAAAGATGCCGACGCGGAAACCGGGGCGCCGCAGGAAATAAAGTATTCTCCGGCGCCGCCGGGCGAGGTAAACCATGAACACTTGATCGAACCATTAAGGGAAAGCCGTTTGATCACTTTTATTTCCTTTATCTTTATATTCTTTTAAAAATACTATATAGCCGCATTGCGATTTTAATACATTCAAATTGACTTTTTATCCGGGTTTGTGGTATTTTCCTGTTCATTGTATTATACGGCATTGGAGGCGATTACGCCGCCGGCGCCGAATTCCGGTTGCGCGGTCCCGCATTCATGCGAGACGGCGCATAGCGGGCGATTAGCTCAGTTGGTTAGAGTGCTTGCTTGACATGCAAGAGGTCACTGGTTCGATCCCGGTATCGCCCATATTACCCTGCTCCTCCACCGCTTTTCCGGCGTCATCGCCCTAAAAGATTTTCAAGGGAAGAGGAACGCACTTAACGGCGCACCCAAAAACGGGGCGCTTAAAGACAGGGATCGTCATGAATATTATTCTGCCCGACAATAGCGTCAAAGTTTTGCCCGATACTTCCACGGGATTAAACCTTGCTCAATCCATTGGGCCGCGTCTCGCGAAGGAAGCGCTGGCCGTAAAGGTAAACGGCGCTTTGCGCGATCTCTTGCTGCCGCTTCCCGAAAACGCGAGCGTTGAAATCGTAACCTTCGATTCCGAACCGGGCAAGTCGGTGTTCTGGCACACCTCATCGCACATCCTTGCGCAGGCGGTCCAGGAACTTTTTCCTTCCGCCAAGATTGCCATCGGGCCCGCCATCGAAAACGGCTTTTACTATGATTTCGACGTCGACCATCCGTTTACACCGCAAGACCTTCTGGCCATCGAAAAAAAATGCAAGGAGATCATGGACGCGAAGACGCCCCTCAAACGCATCGAATGCGGCGTCGACGAGGCCCGGAGTTATTTCAGCGGAAAGTCGGAACCCTATAAGCTCGATCTTCTGGGCGACATTGAGGGAAGCCCCAGCATGTATGAACAGGGGACGTGGCGCGACTTGTGCCGCGGGCCGCACCTTCCGAATACGGGTTACGTGCGCGCCATCAAGCTTTTAAGCGTCGCAGGCGCCTACTGGCGCGGCAGCGAAAAGAACAAGATGCTGCAGCGCATTTACGGCATTTCCTTTCCCAAACAATCCATGCTTGACGAACACATGAGGCTTCTCGAAGAGGCGCAAAAACGCGACCATCGCAAACTCGGCAAGGAATTGGACTTGTTTTCCTTCCACAGTGAAGGAGCGGGGTTTCCGTTTTGGCACGGCAACGGCATGTTGCTCTATAACGCCATTATGGATTATTGCCGCTCCGAGCACCGTAGCGCAGGGTATCAGGAAGTCAAAACGCCGATGATTCTCAACGAGGAACTCTGGCGAAAGAGCGGACACTGGGACAAGTACCGCGATAACATGTACTTCACCACCATCGACGAGGTCGTCCATGCCGTCAAGCCTATGAATTGCCCCGGCGGGCTTCTCATCTATAAAAATTCGCCCCATTCGTACAAGGAATTTCCCATAAAGTATTGCGAATTCGGGCTCGTTCACCGCCATGAAAAAGCGGGCGTGCTTCAAGGGCTCTTCCGTGTTCGTCAATTTACACAAGATGACGCGCATATTTTTTGTCTGCCCGAACAAATCGAAACGCAAATCGACAAGGTCATCGATTTCATCATCCATATTTACCGAACATTCGGGTTTTCGGATTATACGATGGAGCTGTCGACCAGGCCGGATAATTACATCGGCGCCCTGGAAATATGGGAAAAGGCGGAAAATGCGTTGAAGCAGGTTCTTGACGCGAAAAAGTATTCTTATAAAATCAACGCCGGCGACGGCGCTTTCTATGGACCTAAAATAGATTTTCATATCAAGGATTGTTTGGGCAGGAGCTGGCAGTGCGGCACCGTACAGCTCGATTTTTCGATGCCCGAACGCTTTGAGCTTGAATACACGGACGCCGCCGGGCAAAAAAAGCGTCCCGTTATGATCCATCGGGCTCTTTTAGGGTCCATGGAACGGTTTCTCGGCATTTTGCTTGAACACTATGGAGGTGCGCTCCCGCTATGGCTGGCGCCGCAGCAAGTGCGGATCATCCCCATTTCGGAAAAATTTATCGATTACGCCCATAATGTCCAAACGCAATGCATCGCGGCGGGATTGCGCTCGGAAATTGACGATCGGCCCGAAAAAATGGGATATAAAATACGCGAAGCCGAAGTGAAAAAAATCCCCTGCATGGTCATTGTCGGCGAAAAAGAGGCTGAGGCCGCTACCGTTTCAATACGCTATCACGGCAAGGGAGACCTTGGCGCGCAGCCGTTGGAAAGCTTCATCGAACAAGTAACGGCAGAGGTTAATGGAAAAGGCCTATTGCAAACTAACCCGCGAGTGGGCGGATAATAAACCGTATTTGTAGTCTCTACGCGTAGATACTCCAGATACGGTTTCTAAACCAATAAAGGAGGTTTTTATCAATAGATTTCAGATGCAAAGGCAGGACAAGGATACGACCCGCGTCAATGAACTCATTCGCGTACCGCGAGTCAGGGTAATCAGCGGTTCGGGGGAGTCGCTTGGCATTCTGACCATTACGGACGCGCTCCAAAGGGCGGTGGAGGAAAAGCTGGACCTCGTCGAAGTCGCCCCCAATGCTGATCCGCCCGTATGCCGGATTATGGATTATGGGAAGTTCAAGTATGAAAAAGCGAAAAAGATGAAGGAAGCCAAGAAAAAGCAACACATTTCGCACCTTAAAGAAATCAAAATGCATCCGAAGATCGAGGACCACGATTACAATTTCAAAGTTGACCATGCGCGGAAATTCCTTATCCGGGGCGACCGGGTCAAAGCCACCGTCGTTTTCAGGGGTCGGGAGATCGCGCACCTTGATTTTGGGAAAAAGCTTCTTGAACGGGTCGCCGTCGACCTCGCGGACCTGTCGAACATCGAATTGAGCTGCAAAATGGAAGGCAGGAACATGATATCCATGTTCGTATCCGATAAGATGAAAATCAAGGAATTTACACGGAAGGCCGAGCTGGAACGTAAACGCCAGGAAATGCTGGAAAAAGTTGAATCGCCGCCGGCCGTTGAGAAAGCATAATCGCGTTGTCGCCAAGCCCTTTCAGTTATAAGAGAAAAATCGATTAAAATATAATTTGTAAACCGTTTTTTTAATAGATGAGGAAGAGGAGCACCCTATGCCGAAAATGAAATCCCGCAGCGCCGCCAAGAAACGTTTTAGGGCAACCGCCGGCGGAGTATTCAAACACAAAAAAGCCTATAAGAGCCATATTCTTACGAAAAAGAACTCTAAACGCAAACGCAGGCTTGGTAAAATTGCAAAGACCAATAAGGTCCAGAGCAAGAAATTGGAAATAATGATCCAGTGTTGATTTCCCGGAAGACGGTTACCGGTGAACCGTCGGGAACGGTACGCGGGCGGGCGCATCACCTCGCCCGACAATCATAAACGGATTAATAACATAGTGTCAATTATCAGAACATTCAAAGGAGAATCATCATGCCAAGGGCAAAAACGCGGGTAGCTTCCCGCGCTCGTAGAAAAAAGATACTCAAAGCCAACGCGGGGTATTTTGGGAAAAGGAAAAGCGCTATCAGGACGGCTAAAGACGCCTATTGGAAAGCGGGAAAATACGCCTATCGCGACCGGAAACAGAATAAAAGGAACTTCCGCTCCTTGTGGATAATCCGTATCAACGCGGCCGCGCGCGATAACGGGATCACCTATGGGAAATTCATTTCGGGCCTCAAGGAAAAGGGAATCACGCTGGATCGTAAAGTACTGGCGCATCTTGCCCTTCATGAACCGCTGGCTTTTAAAAAATTGGTGGAGACGGTTAAAGGGTAGAGAGGCTTTTTATTTTCCGAAATAGTGCCTCATGCCAAGGCATGTACCGATAGTGAAAAAAGAGCGGAAATTTAAGGGGTGGATACTATCTTCCCCGGTTTATGTATGACCCGGCAGCGGGCGAAAAAAAGTGTTTGCACCCTCACAAGCAACGCATACGGCATCGTTAGCAGGACGGACGCGATAAAAGCGCTCCGCCCATAGTTGTTTGTTGCCGGCGCATCTTGAAGAAAGCGCGCAGGTGTTACGGTCAACTCCGAAGCCTGGAAAAAGATTTGACATTGAAATTTATCAATAGTACTATTTAATTTAAAGTACGCTATCCCGTAATTATATTATGAGAGAGCGGAAAAAAATAAGAGGGATTTTTTACCTGCACTTGAAGTACGATAAAAACCGATCCACGTTACAAAAAGAAAGAAATCGCGTATAGATAATCGGCCTTAAAAAAAGGAGATTTCATTTGGGAGATGATATTTTTATTGAATTGGAAAATAAAATTGAAGGTCTCATTGTAAAAGTTCAATCGTTTACGCAGGAAAAAAACAAGATGGTCCTGGAAATTGAAGAACAGAAGGGAAAAATCCAAGAATTAGAATCACACAACGCGCAATTGAAAGAGGAAATACAAGAAATACGGAATAATTACGAAAATCGGCAGAAAAAACTGGATGCCGCGGCCGGTAAAATTCAAGGTCTGCTTTCCAAACTTGAGTCTGTAACATAAGAGCGGCATATCAGTTGGGCGCCATCCGTTTATGTCGGAGGATGCATGAGTTCATTAACGGAAAGTGTACGAGTGACTATTTATGGCGATGAGTATTCAATAAAGGGCGATGCCGACGATGACACTATTAAAAGAGTAGCGGAATATGTTAATAGTAAAATGTCGGAAGTTCAAAATAGTGTTGCATCGCGCGATAAAGTGAAAGTCGCGGTCTTATCCGCAATGAATATTGCGGAAGAGCTCCTGAGCTATAAAGAAAAATGCCAAAAATATCTCAATACATGTGAAGATTTACGGAAAAAGGCCATTGCAATGGGCCGGAAAATCGATGAAAACATAGAAAATTCATAGCATTATTGAGCGTATGCTTTTGTAATTGTTCGGTGCAATCCTTCCTCAGCGAATCCGGTGAAAGAGTCACTGGACCTATCCGGCGATGGCGCATAGTGAAAAGCGCGGTTTTTCCATAGTTTTTTCCAGCCGAAGAAAATTCCGGCGAAAAATAGTATTCCGGCGATAACTTCGGATGAGCAATCGCTCATTTTTTTTAATACATGTCATTTATGGAAATGTTTTTTTAGGAGGTATGCATGCATATTGATGTTGTCTATAGTATTATTGCCTTGGTTGTCGGCATCATAGCTTTTTATGTCGGTTTTTTATTGCGCTCCATTACCGACCGAACCTATAAGGAAAAAGTGGTCAAGAACGCGCAGGACGAATCAAACCGTATTGTGCGTGAAGCGCAAAAAGAAGCTGAATTACACAAAAAAACCGCGATTCTTGAGGCAAAGGATGAATGGTTTAAGGCGAAATCGGAATTTGAAAAAGAAGCTGCCAAAACCAGGGAAAATATGCGTCAGGAACAGCAGCGTTGTAAGGAATTCGACCTTGAACTGAAACGGCGGGACGAAACCATTTCCAAGCGTGAGGCTGAATTTACAGCACGAGAAAGTTTCCTTAATTCAAAGGAAAAAACCTTGCGCACCAAGGACAACGAGCTATCAAAGCTTATTTCCCAGGAGAATGAGAAACTGGAAAAAATGTCGCACATGACGCAAGAAGAAGCGAAAAAGATCCTTATGTCGAACTTGGAGGGCCAAGTTCGATATGAATGCGCTCAGATGATAAAGGAAATGAAGGACAATGCCAAGGCCGAGGCTGAAACCGAAGCCAAGGAAATCGTCATTCAGGCGATTCAACGCTGCGCCGCCGATGCGACCGTGGAGTCCACCGTATCGGTCGTGCACCTTCCCAGTGATGAAATGAAGGGCAGGATTATCGGCAGGGAAGGCAGAAACATACGATCGTTTGAGGAAGCCACGGGAATCGATGTTATCGTCGATGACACTCCCGAAGCGGTCATTCTTTCCGGGTTTGATCCTATTAAAAGGGAAATCGCCCGAATGGCATTGGAAAAACTGATTAGCGATGGAAGAATACATCCCGGACGCATTGAGGAGCTCATTAAAAAGAGCGAAAAGGAACTGGAAAAGAAAATGAAGGAAGCCGCGGAAGAAGTCATTTTCGAGCTTGGCATTCACGGCTTGAAACCCAAGCTTGTTGAATTGCTCGGACGGCTTAAATATCGTACATCATATGGCCAGAACGTTTTGCAGCACAGCAAGGAAGTCGCGCTGCTTGCCGGGCTCATGGCAACGGAGCTGGGGCTTGATTCCAAGGTCGCTCTGCGCGCCGGCCTGCTCCACGACATCGGCAAGGCGGTGGACCGGGAAACCGAGGGCACCCACTCGGAGCTTGGGGCTGAATTAGCATCGAAAAACGGGGAAAACGAAATCATCTCAAACGCCATCGCCGCGCACCACGAGGACGTCGCCCCCATTTCCATTTTCCCGGTTCTCATCCAGGCGGCCGACACTATTTCCAGCACAAGGCCCGGAGTTCGCCGCGAAACCCTTACCAATTATGTCAACCGTCTCACCAACCTCGAGGAAATCGCAGATTCCTTTCGCGGCGTGAACAAGACCTATGTGATCCAGGCTGGGCGGGAAATCCGTTGCATCGTAGAGCCTGAGGTCGTTTCCGATGCGCAGTCGGAAGAACTTGCCCGGCAGATCTCGCAGAAGATCCAGGATGAAATGGAATATCCGGGCCAGATAAAGGTCACGGTGATACGGGAGAGCAGGTTTACGGAGTACGCGAAATAATTATTGACATAAGGTAAGGGCGAACGGCGTTTCGCCCTTATGTAACACAGCGTATGAAAATCCTATTTATCGGCGATATTTTCGGAAACACGGGAAAGCGCGTGCTTGCGCAGCGCCTTGAAAAACTTCTGGAAGAACGGTCCATTGACGTTTGCATCGCCAACGCCGAGAACATCGCGGGCGGTAAGGGAATCACCCATAATCTTTTAAAAAAGCTTTACAAATTCGGCGTCAATGTAATTACCGGGGGCAATCATTCGCTTGCGTGTCCCGATTCCTACGACGATTACGGCTCCGACCCCTTCCTCCTGCGGCCCTATAACCTTCCGCCCGGAAATATCGGTAAAGGAACGGCGATATTCACCCTTGCCGACGGCCGGAAAATCGGCGTCGTCAATCTTTTAGGGCGGACGTTTTCCCAGGAAGCCTTCGATTGTCCATTTCGCATGGGACAAGCAGCCGTGGAGCAGGTGCGCGCTGAAACGCCGTGCATCGTTGTGGATATGCATGCCGAAGCGACCAGTGAAAAACGCGCCTTCGCGCACTTTATGGACGGAAAGGTCAGCGCCGTGGTGGGGACCCATACGCACGTGCAGACCGCCGATGAAAAGATTCTTGATAACGGCACGGCATTCATCACCGACGCCGGCATGACCGGCCCCGAGGATTCGGTGATCGGCACTAAAAAAGACCTGGTTGTAAAGAGATTTTTACTGCAGACGCACGTTCGCTTCGAGCCCGCCGAGGGCCGGCCGATGCTCAATGCCGTGATCATCGATATCGACGACGCTTCCGGCAAGGCCCTCTCCATCGAACGCATTTTCGAGCGGATTACCCTGGTATGAACGGACCGGTGTTCTCCTTTGTCCAGCCCCAAAAGGCTGAAAAACCGTATACCGTCTCTGAAATCAATCAGGGAGTCGGGTCCATCATCGAGGCGGGCAATACGCTGGTATGGGTTGAGGGAGAACTATCGAATTTTAAAAAAGCCTCCAGTGGTCATTGCTATCTCAAACTGAAAGACGCGCAGAGTCAGATACCCGCGGTCATCTGGAAAAACGTGGCCTCCGAACTTTCGTTCGAACCGCAGGACGGGATGCAGATCATCGCCATCGCCTCCGTGCGCGTGTATACCCGGGGCGGATATTATCAGCTTGACTTGCACAAGATCCAGCCCGCGGGAGTGGGGGCGCTGTTCGCCGCCTTCGAAAAGCTCAAACGAAAACTCGAGGCGCAGGGCCTGTTCGACCCGGCGCGAAAAAAACCGCTGCCGCCGCGCATCGGCCGGCTCGGAGTTATTACCTCGAAGAACGGCGCCGCGCTCCACGATATTGTCAAGGTAACGCGGTCGAGATCCCGGCGCATTGACATTATTGTCATTGACGTTCCGGTGCAGGGAGAAAAGGCGGCCCCCGCGATTGTTCAGGCGATTAGGGATATGAATACATTCGGCGCGGCGGATTGCATTATCGTCGGCAGGGGCGGCGGTTCGATAGAGGACTTATGGGCGTTTAACGAGGAATCAGTGGCTTTGGCCATCGCCCAATCAACGATTCCCATCATATGCGCGGTAGGGCATGAAATTGATTTTACCATCGCGGATTTTGTTGCCGACGTACGCGCGCCCACTCCTTCGGCCGCCGCGGAAATGGCGATTGCCGACGATGAGCAAAACCGGCGCTATTTTATCGCCCGCGCCCAGTACATTGCGCGGCGTTTCATAAGTTATTTTTCCACGGTACGCAGTTCCTATCAGCGCTTGCTCCAGAGGCCCGGACTGCGTCGAGCGATGCGCATCACGGTTGAAGCCCGGCAGACCGCGGATGATCTTCAACAACGGCGCCGCCGCGCGATGGAAAATATTTTACGGCATTTAAGGGACCGGCTCGGCCGGGCCGCATCGCATCTTCATGCCCTGAGTCCGCTTAACACGTTGGCTCGGGGCTTCAGCGTCGTTGCCAAGACCGATGGGACGGTGCTGAAAAACGTTGCCGACGTGGCGGCGGGGGAACGTATCGCCATTCGTTTTTTTAAAGGCGAGGCGCAAGCGGACGTCGTGAAACGTACGGAGTAGTTGCCCGACCGCGCCTGCGGATAGTAAATTGTTCATGAGAAACCGGGAGATGGCTGCGTGACTGCAAAAAAGCTGAGTTTTGAAGAGGCGCTTGGCGAAATGGAGCGGATCATCGAACGCCTTGAACGCGACGAGCCGACGCTCTCCCAGGCGCTCGCGGATTTCGAACAAGGCGTGGCTCTTATGCGCATATGCGATTCGCATCTGCAAAGCGCCGAGGGAAAACTGAAGGAACTTACAAAAGGTGAAAACGGCGAATTGATCGAGAAGATCCTCGGTACGACGCCCGAATCCCTTGCACATGAGGACGACGCCGATGAATGACGCGCTGAAACCCTACATGGCCCGCGTGGCGGGCGTCACCGAAACGCTGCTCGAGGAGTTGCTGCCCCCGGAAAAGACCTATCCGCCCTCCATTCATGCGCTTATGCGGTATAGTGTTTTCGCCGGCGGAAAGCGCATCCGGCCCACGCTCATCATGGCGGCGCACGAAGCATGCGGCGGCGTTTTCGGCGAGCGACGCGTTACGTTCGCCTGCGCGGCCATAGAAATGCTGCACACGTTCTCCCTCATTCATGACGACCTGCCGTGCATGGACGACGATGATTTCAGACGCGGAAAACCCACGGCCCATAAGGCCTTCGGCGAGGCCATCGCGGTTTTAGGCGGCGACGCGTTATGCATTTTCGCCTTCGAGTGCCTGGCGAAAATAGGCCGGACCGACGTCATTGAGGAAATCGCCCAATCGCTAGGCACCTGCGGGATGATTGGCGGTCAAGTGGTTGACATTGAGTCGGAGGGCAAGCCCGCCTCACGGGAAATCGTCGAATATATCCACAAAAATAAAACCGCGGCGCTCATCCGTTCATGCGTCCGCGTTGGAGCGATGTTGGCGAACGCTTCCGACGCCGACCTTTCCCGGCTTTCAGCGTACGGCGATTACGTCGGTCTGGCTTTTCAGGTCGTGGATGATATTCTTGACGAGGAAGGCACGACCGAACAGCTCGGCAAGGACGCCGGAAGCGACCGGGAAAAGGGCAAGGTAACATTCCCTTCCGTATGCGGCATGGAACAATCCAAACAGTACGCCAAGGAAATCATCGGTAAAGCATGCGCGGAAATAAAATATCTCGGCGCGCGCGCGACAATCCTTACGGCATTGGCGGAATTCTTCCGGACGAGGATTTCCTGACATCACACTCTATCCTATGGCGCGATTATGTCCGACAACGACGCTCTCCCGGCCGAAGCCGTCTTTTCAAACCCGTTAAGAAAAAACGACGCCCTTTTTCTCTGTGGCGCGCAGGCGCCCAAACCCTTCGTGTTCACCTATCTTCAGGATTCTATAGAGGTTGTATGCGGCCCTTCATGTAAACCCGCCGTTGAAATACGCGAAGACCGTTGTTCTCTTGACGGCGTTGCCATAGTCAACCGCCGCGGCGGAGGCGGGACCGTCGTGCTCTCGCCGGGTATGGTGATCACCATTGTTGTGGGACATCGTAAAAAAGGGATAGGCGCTCTACGTATTTTTTCCACTATCCACGATGCCGTAATAGCGCTGTTGGATCCCGATGGCGCCGCGGGTATCCGAAAGTCGGGTATCAGCGATCTGGCTATAAGGGAGAAAAAAATTTTGGGAAGTTCGCTGTATGTGCAAAACGATCCCTGTTTTTATTATTACCAATCCTCTCTCATGGTCGCATCAAATATTTCTCTTTTCGCCGAATACCTCAACCAACCGCCTCGAGAGCCGCTCTACCGCCGTGGTCGGGCGCATGCCGAATTTTGCACAACGCTGAACAGAGAGGGAATAATCATCCCCGCGCAAGAGGTTGCCCGCCGGTTTCAAACGGAACTTCCGAACCATATAGCGTAATATCCTCAAGCCCTCAACAAATTGGTTTTTCTTATACCCATGGTTTCCCCGCCATAGTATAATAACTTTTGAAACGAATAAAAAGCCCGGTAACGCAACATATGGTACGTCTCAAAGCCTATCCCTCAGTATATGGTATAAGGTATTCACTATATCGATAGGGATTTATTGCCATGGATCAACAAACGATAAAAATGGAAATCCTTCAAGAGCACGTGGCGCAACTCACGGAAAAATGTGAGGCGTATTGCGCTTTGGAGGAAAAATATCAGCGTGCGTTTGAGGAATTGCGGGAAAAGGAGGAGTTTAATTTCGCATTGTTTCAATTCAATCCCATGACCACCGTGGTCGTGGACCGGCAAGGAAAAGTCGTCAAGTCCAATGCCGCTAAGCGCTCCAGCGGAGATCGGCTGCCCAATATAGGCGACATTATGTATAAGGACTACGCCGGCCGTCATAGTATCGACATGTTTGATGAACTCATGACCTGCATTTCAACCCTCCGGTCAAAGGTGTTTCCGGAAATGTCTTACGGTGACAAAGTGCTTTCGATCACGCTGGCGCCTTTTCCAAAAGGGGCGATCATTATCACGCAGGACATTACCGACCGTGTGCAGGCCGAGCGGGACCGCACCATGCTAATCAAGGATCTTCGCCGCGCCCTTAACGAAGTAGAAACCTTGCGCAGCTTGCTGCCCATATGCGCATCATGTAAAAAGATTCGGGATGATAAGGGATATTGGAACACGGTGGAAGACTATTTTGGGCGCCGCAATTCCGTTGACTTCAGCCATACCCTCTGTCCGGATTGCATCAAGCAGTTGTATCCGGACCTTTGGGAAAAAATGCCCAATAAAACCGAAAAGGCGGCGCGTTAAACGGCGCCGCTTAAAAGGCGGCGTCATTCGGCGACGTTGGTTTCGCGTCGATTTTCATCGCTTCCTTTTCGTTATTCTCCCGCTCAAGGACGGCTATTTCCGCTTCCCTTTGCTCCTTGGCTTCCATAGCGGCCGCTCGGCGGCGATTGCGCCTGAGGGTGAAGAAAAAACCCGTGATGAACAAAAGCGCGATACCCACCCACCAGGCATAGGTGTCGGTGACAAGAAATAGGAACCGGTATTTCGAGGCAATGTATTTATGCGCTATGTCCTCGAATTCAAGGGGAGATAGGCCCACGGCATCGTTAAGGCCTTTCCAAAAATCATGCCGTTTCCGCGCCGCGGTTAAACATTCCGAAATAACCTCCATTCCGTATTGGTCCACCAGGTAAAGCAGTACGGCATGACTTTCGCCATAGGCTAGCTCCGCGCGGTTTTTACTGAAGGCATTTACGGAATCAATTGAGGACAACGACAAAAGACGGTTAAATAAAACGGCTTTGGAAAGGACCGCGTTTTCTTCAAAAGAAAGTTCGCCCGACAGCATCATGGCAAGTCCTTCATGAAACCAGCGGGGAATATCAACGCCGGGAATCGCCCGGTACAAAACGGCATGAACGAGTTCGTGAACCGTTACCTGGGAAAAGTTTTGCTGCAAAAACGGCTTAAAATCCATGGGAACAACGATGAGATCGCCGCCGATTGTTCCGCCGCCGCCCCATTCTGGCAATGCAAAGGCGTATTCAGATCCGCGGTTTTTTGAATAGTATATGATTTTTAAAGGAGACCTGTCGGCCGGGCGCCGCGGCGCGATGATACTGAAGATCCGGTTATATTCCATTGTTATGGAGAGCGTGTTGACCTCGGGAGGAATTCGTCCTTCAAATCGCAACTGACTGAAAAGCGCGGGAGAGGTTCCGAGAATGAGGAGCGCGCAGTAAGGAAAAAGGACCTGAAATTTCATCATAGTGTAAAGTTGTTTCATCCTTTGAATATACTTTTATGCGTGGTAACGGAAATACTATTCGCCATGGTGGAGCGCCGCGGAGGTCACCGTGCAGGTCCTTACGGAATGATGATGATGCCCTTGCTTGAACTGAAAATCCGGAGCATTCTCTCGTTTGAATACCGGCTATGAAGGAAGGCTGCGTTGATAGAGAGCGCAGCCGACCAGGGTCAATTCGGGGACGTATTCGAAGGCGAAGTTCACGTGGTCCTGCATATATTTCCATGCTCCGCCCGTCGTGAGCACCATGGCCTCTTCGTTGAAATGTTGTTTATATTTATCCACCAAAAAGGACAGCGATCCGGCTATTCCCCATCGGACTCCGTCGAGAATGCACGATTTCGTGGATAGTCCGGGCAGCTCGATGCCGATTTCACTCGCGTCGACGAGCGGCAGCAGTTCGGTATGATCGTGCAGGCTTTGCAACTGCATTGAAAGACCCGGAAGTATCGCCCCGCCCCTGAATTCCCTGCCGGCCTTGAGATAATCGACGGTTATGGTGGTGCCGGCGCTGATGATGATAACGCTTCTTCCGCGGGCTACATCGGCTCCATAAAAGCAATTGACCAGTCGGTCGGCGCCCAATTGCGCGGGGGTTGTCGTAGTGTACCGTGATCGGAAGCGATGGACTATAACGCACCCAGGATACCGGGCCATTGACCGAGCGTAACAGGGCGTCCCCATGCCGCCCTTCCAGGGATTTCATGACGCTCGACACGACAATGGGCATCGGGGCCGCGTGTTTCATGGACTGTGAGAGTGATACGATGGAATCGATGAAACGGTCCTCGACTTCCGCGGACGGAAAAATATCCAAACTCAAAATTGAGCGGGACGAGTAGTTGATGAGCCCGATGTGCGCGTTGGTATTACCGATGTCCGCCGCGATGACGTAATTGTTCATTGAACTCTCCAAAAAAGGGAAAGCGAATTTAAAACGTACTAAAATAACTCAGGCGGGGTTATGAATGAATTCAATCGAACCGGACAGCAGATACTCTTCTTTGCCGTCATCGGCGATGCATAACCTTCCATCTTCGAGTACGCCTTTAAAAATTCCTTCCCGCCCCTGAATACGAATGGCGCTTCCCACCTTATAAAGACGTTTGCAATACGTCGCGTGCGCCATTGAGGGATCGATCGACCGGTTGGTTTGAAACCGATTGCATATATCACCGAGAAGCTCGGCGATGTCGAATGCTCTTCCGGTCTCAATAAAAAGGGATGTGGCCGAATTCCTTAATTCCTCAGGAAACCGGCCGCAATCGATATTGACATTTATCCCAAACCCGATAAGTATGTGCTGTACGCTTTTCGGCATAGTTTCCAACAGAATGCCGCACACTTTTTTGTTTAACCAGAAAATATCATTCGGCCATTTGATGGCAAGCGGGGCCTTAGGACACAATGCCGCCACAGCGTCGTAAATGGCCAAGCTTATGGTTCGGTTGTAGGTAAAATGATGGCCTATATCGGATATACGGCAGACGATGCTTGTGTAGAGTCCCCCCAATTCGGAAAAAAAAGAATTTCCCCTTTGGCCCCTGCCCGCCGTTTGCCGGTCCGCGGAAATGATATACAAATCCTTCTCGGGAAAATCAACAAGGTTTTTCGCATACGAATTGGTTGAGTCGATTTCATCGAAATGGAAATACTTTTCCACAAAAGAGCAGTGGGATAAAAAATCGGTTTTCATGGGTCGCGGAAATGTCGGCGCGCATGTTCGCGCCGCTATTCGATGATAAGGTGAATATCCAGCGCCTTTACGCTGTGCGTTATGGCGCCCACGGAAATGAAGTCCACCCCGGTCTCGGCGACGCTGGCGATGGTTTCGGCGGTTATGCCGCCGCTGGCCTCCAGTTCCATGGAAGGCGAAGCGACGCGCGCGCGTTCAACGCATGCGGCCAAAAGCTGCAAGTTCATGTTGTCAAACATAATGCGGTCCGGCGCCAAGCTCAGCGCTTCCAAAAACTCCTCCCATGTCTGCACTTCGATTTCGATTTTTACCGGCCGATCCAAGCCCGCGATACAAGAGCGCGCTTTGACAAGCGCCGGGCCGACGCCGCCCATGGCCTTTACATGCGTGTCCTTGATGAGGACCATGTCGAAAAGCCCGAAGCGGTGGTTGAGCCCACCGCCGTCGAGGACGGCGCGCTTTTCAAGGGCTCTAAGCATCGGCGTCGTTTTTCTTGTGTCGAGTATCCGCGCCTTCGTGTGGGCGATACGCCTTGCTAAAGCGGCCGTCATGGTGGCGATGCCGCTTAACCGCTGCAGGAAATTGAGCGCGATACGTTCGCCGGAAAGAATGCCGAGAAGCGGCCCGCGGATAGTGCAAATACGGGTCCCCGGTTCCAGCGAGCCGCCGTCGCTCAGCAGCAATTCAACCGTAATCGAATGGTCGTTTGCATGGAAAACAGGCTCAAGAAGATAGCCGCCGGAAAGCACTCCGCTTTCCTTGCTTTTAATGACCGCCCGGCCCGTGGCGGCGCCGTCGAACAACGCCTTGGAGGTTATATCGCCACGAGCGTCAAGGTCTTCCGCGAGCGCGTAGTGAATGATGTCGTGTAGCGATAGGGGAGCTTTTTCGTACATCATAAAAAATTCCGGATAAAACATATTGAAAAATTCAACAGGAGATCTCCAGGATCGATTTTGTTGTTTGCATTCATGTCTATGAACCCAAAAGAGATGTCACCATCCACGGCGATGCCGTACAAAAGCGGGTGAGTGGCCACGACCGCTCCCGCCTGGAACTGCCAGGATGAAAACATTGATGAGCGCGGCGGAAACAGGCCGGTATGCTCTTGGCGCAAGTAAATTTCGCCGTAACGCACCTTTTTAAAGAGGCTATCGTTCGTCGAAAGCGAAAGGGAAAAGTCGGTTCCCGGCCCCATGGCGACGCTATCCGATCGAAAAGAATTCTTTTCACTGAAATTTTGACGAAGCGAGACTTCCAGCGCCGTTCCCTTGAAGGGGTTGATCGCGAAGGAAAGCGCGAGCCCTTGGCACGATCGCTTGGTTGACAGTAAAGTACTTTGGGTAAGCAGGGTATCTCCATTGTCCGAACTGTCAATCCACCACCGGTTCGAGGCGTAAAAGGAATTGAACTGTCCGGCGATAAGCCGTCCGGATTCATTTATCAGCGCGGCGCCCAAGCGAACTTGGTTCCAATCGAACGTGACCCTCGGGACTTCAACAACGAAGCCTTCCGTACCCGTACTCTTGAATTTTTGCGCGAAATCGGCGCCTATGGAAACCTTAAGTTCTTCCGAGGTAATGGCCTCCCATGAAAAATCAACGTCATAGATGGTTGCGTTCATTGAGGAGGAATCAAGCTTGAATTCGACGGTATCGGGAAAAAGCCTGAATCGGTTGTTTTGCTTTGGATCGATTTTTTGATATTGATCAACGTCGAAAAAATATCCGGCGCCGAAATAGTAAGTTGACAATTCGTAACCAAGATGTACGCCGCCCAGGGTGAATTGGGAGAGATCGGCGATAAACGCTTCGGCGAAGAGAGCGTTCAGCGCTAATTTTCCGTAAAAGCCCAGCGGCTGAAAAACCGCGTATTTGTCGGCGTTATTGAATCGGTTGACGACAATCCCATCGCCGATGGTCAGGTCGTTGAGCGGTCCGGCGGCAAGTCGGAAGGGAGCTTCAGCGGGCGCCCAGACGACATGGTCGACAAGGTCGAGGAAACCCGAAGCGGACGAAAATTCATAGAGCCCTAGGTTCCCGGTGTAGTTGGCCGCCATGGATATCCTCAGCCCCGCGTGCAGATCGCCCTGCGAATAGGAGGGAATCGCCTGGATGGAGGGGTACATGTTCCCGTTCGTTATGGCGAAGCAGGAGCGAAGCCCCAGCGTGAACTTGCCGGTTTCAAAGGGATCGCGGGTGTCGATGGGGACATAGGTCCGCCTGTTTTTTTCACGATCCGATAAAATCGCGCCGTAAATTTTATTGAGGCTAAAGGGGATTTTATAGGTCGTTAAATCCTGATTGTTGCCGGATTGCCCGCCGCCTATCGCATCGGAGAGAAGCGTGGAGCTGCGGGAGGTTTTATCCTCGGTGGGTTTGATACCTGCGGCGTCCAGTTCACTTTGGATGTAGTCCTCGCCGAAAAAGTGCTTAAGCACCGACACATGTTTATAGGTTATATAGAGCGGCGCCGTGGGTTCCTTCCCGGGAAAAATCATGGTTGTCTGGCCGGAAATCAGGGTGATGCCTTCCTTTTGAGCAATGTTGCGCGTTCTGACATTGCCGCCGAGGACCTGAAAGCCGGTTTCGCCCGTTTTGCTTTCCACGACCGTCGAAAACGCTCCGTTCTCCGTTTCCCCGACGGCATTGGACGTATAGACGCTGATATGCGCCTGTGATATCGCCTTGACAAAACACGCCCCCGAAAAAAGGGTTATATTGACGTCAGAGATAAGTGCGCCCGGTGAACTTTCTCGTTCGCGAATATTCAAGAGAGCCTTGGAATTCGACCCGACAATGACGATATTGCCTTTTCCGAACCGTAAAACGCATTTCGTTTGGAAATAGGACTCAACGATGTCGTTGTCGCGCAGTTGCGATCCCACCGTGATTTTTTCCCAGTCCTTTTTTTGGACTCGCTGGACCTTGGCGCTTCCTTCCAGCGAAAGAACATCGAAGGTCTGCGAAAAAGAGGAGGAAACCGCCATGGCGAGCAGCACCGGAAGAAGCGGCAAGAAACCCGTGCTATAGCCGTGCGTCTTCATTTGTTTTTAACCGCCACCGCTATTGCGGGGGTAAAGTTGCGAAACGTTTTCGTAGGCAGATGTACATAAATGTTTCCCGGCAATAAGTAACGGTACATCCCCCACCATTGGTACAACGTGAAATGCCGCGCGGCCCATTGCAGCCACCATGTTCGCGGCATCCGGTGAATATGGGTCGCGTCATGGTCCAGCAGCTTGATCAACGGACCGGTGGGTCCGTCATACACCGGTACGACAAAAATAAAACATCCCATGGCGCAAAGTCGGGATTTGATGGCGATTGCCGCCGAATCCATGTCGCGCACATGCTCTAAAATATCAAAAGCGACGATAACGTCAAAGGATTGTTTACAGGGAAGCGCGGCGACGTCCGCGGCGAAGAAGCGCGCTTCCGGACAGCGCGAGGCCGCTTGCCGAATCGCGAATTCGCTGACATCGGCGCCATAGCGTTTCCATGCGGGATTAACGCATGATAGAAACAACCCGAAGGCGCATCCAACATCCAACAGGCGAAAGCCGGGGCCGCCGGCGGCAGTGGATTCAACGATACTTTTGTAAAACGCAAGCTTTCCCGGCGGGTTTTGCCGGGCATAATCGCGGTAGCACGCCTCATAATACTCTTTTCCAAAAATCGTTTCGGGATTTTTTTTCACCTGCCGAGCCTTCGTTTAACAAGCAGGCGCAGAGAGTTTCCGATGGTTGCGGATAAGTTCATTTTTGTCAGGCCTTCTTTATGATCGTACCGTAAAATAATCGGCACTTCCCCGAAAATAAGCCCCATGTTCCTCATCTTGAGCAGGATATCGACCATGCATTCAAAGCCATCGCGCGTGATAAAAGTCTCACCATAGCGGCTCATGGCCTTTTTGATGGTTTCAGCGCGGTAGGCACGATATCCGCAAGTAAAGTCCTTGACACCCTTGATCGGCAACACGCAGCGAAACAGGGTCGAGGCGCAGCGGCTCAGAAGCCTTCGAAGCAGCGGCACGCCGATGACGCGGGCGTTTTTTTGGAACCGGGAGGCGATGACGACGTCAAAACCTTCGCGCACCATTTCGACCATGCGTAAAACCAGTCCCGGCGAATGCGTATCGTCCGCGTCCATGGTGATGATGATATCGTTATCGGAAGCCAATCGCGTTGCTTCCACGAGCCCGTCGCGGATGGTTGCGCCGAGGCCTTGATTGACCGTATGGTGTTTGACGACGAGCGGCATTTTTTCTGAAAATCCGTTTGCGATCGTCAGCGTATCGTCCGTACTTCCGTCATCGACAATCACCACGCGATATGGTAGTCCGGCGTCGGTCATTACTTCGTCAATGCGGCCGAAAAGTCTGGCGAGGGTGGGGCCCTCATTGTAGGCGGGCAGCACGATGAAAACCGTCCGGTGAGAATGAATAGGCGTCCGGCTTTTAAAGGGTACTTTCATAGTGCGGATAGTCTCATCTATCGAAAGCGATAAACGCGGGCATCGGGGCCGCTAAAAACCAGTGTTAAATACGCGGGCGCCTCTTGTATGCAATAGGCGTTCTTAAGAACCCGCGGGTTTCTTTCCAATGTTTGCGAATAATCGATATCTAAAAGATACGCTCCGGGAACCCAGCTCATGGCATCAAGCGCGTTTTCCCGGATACAATAAGGCGTTTTCAAATAGTACCATAATTGGCTTCCGTAAAAAACAAAAAGATTTTCGGGTTTTTCCTTGTTTAAAAAAGCGAATGCTTCATAAAAGGGCGTCTTGTTCCTGCAATAGGAAATCCGGTATTCGCGGGAAAGGGACGCTTTGCACATGGAAAGGCAAACGCGGCCCGCGATGAAAAGTGAAAAGAGCGCATTGCTTATGATCACCAGGCGCACAAGTGTGGAAACGCGCCGCATCGGCAAGAGTCTTTCAATGGCCCATGCGGCTGCCGGACAAGCAGCCAAGTAGGCGGGAATGAAATATCGCGCCTCGGGTATAATGCAAAAATAAATACAGGCGACCGCGATGCCGCAAAAAACAAGACTGAAATTGACCCATAACGGCCGTTTTCGGAATACAAAGACGAGCGGCAGAAAAGAAAGCATGACCACGCCCATGGAATCGCCGATGGAAAAGGATTCCGGGTACATGGTGATGTTCCAAGGCAATATCATAAAGTTGACAAAGCCCATACCGTGTTGCCGGATGCGGGTGCGGTAATAGGCATAAATATCAAGGGCGTTTTCCTTGGTGAAAGGCTTGCCGGAAAAATAGAACGGCCTGTCATGATTGACTGAATATAATGCCAAGAGTGGCGGAAATGTCGGGCTTCCGGTAAGAATGAGGTTTCGCACGGGCCAGGGAGCGCCGAACAGCGCTATAAGCGCCGCCATGATGCTCAGCTTTTTCAGTATGGCCGGACCTCGTTCTTTGCGTATAAAAAAAAACAGCGATAGGACAATAAGAAACGCGGGAATATAGAAATAATTCGAGGGTTTCGCTCCGCACCCCACGCCCATGAAAAACGCCGAAAGCAGTGTAAACCGTATGTTTTTCGTTTCGTTATATTTAAACAAGGACCATAGTGCTGAAAAATTAAAAAGGGCCGCGGGAAGGTCGATAAATGCGGTGCATGATTCGCGGAAAATAAGCGGATTTATCGCCGCGAAAAGCCCCGCGTAGAAGGCGAAGCGCCGAGGCATTTTATTTTTGGCAAAAGCATAGACCATCAGTACGCACATGAAGTAGCATGTCCAGGAAAAAAGCTTGGGGCCGTACTGCGGCGCAAAAGCCATGCACCATAAAAACAGCAGTTCGATATTGCCGGCAAGGTGCGATACTGCATAGGGAAGCAGGCATATTTTATGGTGAATGAGCCAATCGTTGGGAACCGAAAGGTGCGTGGTGATTTCGTCGTTGGTGATCCCACCTACGACCGGCGAAAAACAACTGATGAACGTGAGCGTTAAAATTCCGGCCGCCGCCGCCGATAGAATGCTCACGTAGAGGGATGGCCGAACGAAAAGATTTTTCCAAGGGTATTCGCGAAACGATGGTATTGCATAGAGTACGCCCGAGGGCGCTGTTGCCAAGGCCATGCCCAAAAGTATCCACTTGTAAAAGAGACCCGCATGGCCGAGAATAAACAGAATGTAGCACCAAATCCCCAGTCCCGCGGCAAAGGAAATCACGCCGTTTTCAATAATGCCTTCAACGGGAAGACGCAATTTGGCAAGAGCAAATTTGCCGATGCCGTAAGCGCTGAAGAAAAAGACGATACAGGCGATCATTTGTTAAAAATCCCGCACGTATGAAGGTTGTTAAGAATAGTCGATTGCTTAAGGCGCGAACCGAAAAAAAGAATGTTAACCAATAAAAGCCAAAGGCAGATAATTATAGGCGCGGCGAGAGAGCGTATTTTGTCGATAGGTTTGTTCATGATGGACAATCAAGGAGAGATTGTTTTTACGCCTCAGGCATGTTTGAGGGGGTATCCGCCCAAAACTCCGATGCCCCGTTTTTTTATGTGGTCCGGAGACTTTAGATCACTCTATGAGTTTACTATTTATGAGGGGAGGCGCGCAAAAGAATTCAGGAGAAGTTGGCTGCCGGAAAAACGGTAAAGATGGCGAGTGAAAACCATCATGCTTAGAAATGATTCGTTTGCGCCATTGTCTCATAGAACACAACGCCAATGCGGCGAATATGGTCAATTACGTCGGGATCGCTCATGTGCCGGAAAATGGAAAGGTCGACTTTATAAGGAATGGGCAAATCATCCATGTCGCTTTTAATATGGTATAACACGTCTGACGTTAGATTCTTGTCTCCGAAAAGGGTCAAGTCTATGTCGGAGCCGTTTTTAAAATTTCCTTTAGCGCGCGAGCCATAAAGTACTGTTTTTTCCACCTGTGGATACCTGGTGAAAATGCCGTTGATTTTTTGGATAGTTGTTTCAGTCAAGCCAAAGCGCCGGTTCATGCCCGTTCTTCTTTTAATGTTCGCATGTGGACCTGAAAATCGGAAAAAGCCTTACAATAGGACTCTGTGACGGCAGAGGCGATCTCCGCGGCCGTTGCTTCATTATACGTATGGGAAGTCAGGTTACGGCTTTCAATCATGCGCATCCAGGTTTCCCCATCCTCAATCAAGCCTATTGCAAAGGCTTCGCGCGTCGCATCTTTTGAACCGTAAATTTTGGCGGCGCCGCGCTCTTCCAGAAAATCTTTCAAGGTGTTCCATGCCATTTCATGAGTGAACTCAAAGGCCTGAATCAGTCCCTGCTCTTCGAGTTTTGTTAGTTTACGTCGTTGGGACAGTATAACGGCTTCCTCCAGTTGGGCAAACGCTTTATTGAAGTGGTTGAAGCGCTGAATCCAACGAATGTCGTGAGAACTCATAGAAAATCCATGTAAATGGTCTGTTTGATATCCTGGTTTATTAAAATATATCCATTCATAGTTATCGTAGTTCATCAAGGGCGTCCAACGGCTTCTCATATACAATCGCTTGCGCCGCCGGACGCTCTTGTTACTATCAATTACGATTTGGAATAATTCGAAACGCCTGCCTGTTTGCCCATGTTTCGCACGCGCATATAGCCGAAGGTGTTCCATAGTTGTTCGAAGAACTGCCTCAGGTCGGTCCGTTCGATGGGATCGGCGCTTGAAAACTCCGCCTTTTGCAACAGCGCGACGTTTTGTTGCGCGCGCTTGCCGGGAAAGTGCACGGTTTTACTAGACACCGTATGGTCCTTGATTCCCGTAAGGCTCACCAAAAGCGTATACGGGGGCTGGACGCCGACGAGCTTGTATATTTGCAACAGCTCGTTGCAGGCGATGACGAGGCGGTCCATGAACAGGTCGATGAGGAAATAGCCTACGTTTTTGTCAATGCCGAAAAAGAGCGAATCGATTGCCTCCACAACGCCGTTACGGTGAATTTCCATGGAGGAAAGCGGCTTGTGCGTGTCGTAGCTGTGCTGGTAAAGCACGATGCCGTTGTAGTTGAACTGCGGCTCCACCATGCCGCCGAAGAGCAGGTGGATGGAGCGGGAAATGTAGGCGCTGATGCCCACGATGCCGTATTGTTTGTCAAGCAGCAGCGATTCCCTCGGAATAAGGTGGAACACCACCTTCGCGCCTTCGATTCCGCAGCCGGGGTGCTCGGTGGTAATGGAATGAAGGCGCTGGCGCCTGAATTCCTCCAGAGTCCTGTCGAATTTAGCCACGGGATATCCGCAATGGACGCAATGATCCGACAGCGAACTTACGTTTTGTCCGCATTCGCCGCATTGGATGAGTGCCATAGTAGTGTTCTCCTTTTTATTTAAATTGATCTATTCGATGCTAAAGAGTGAATAATAAATATATATAAATACCTCAGGTGTTTAAAACTTCCTTATGAGGTGTTTGAAAATTCCCGGCATTATAGTGGTTGCGCTACCGTATTTCTTTTTACAACGGGCGTGAACTTTTTAAGTCCCAGCGAAAGCAACACCACGGTCACAGAACTCATGGCCATCGCGAGCCCCGCCCACTCCGGTCGAACCAAAACATGAAACGCCGGATACGCGACGCCGGCCGCGAAGGGGATGAGCGCGGCATTGTAGGCAAAGGCCCAGAATAAATTGAGCCTGATGCGCCGCATGACCGCTTTGCCAAGTTGAAGGGCTGCGGCCACGTCCATGCAATCATCGCGCATAAGCGCCATGTCGGCGCTTTCGAGGGCAACGTCGGCCCCCGCGCCAAGCGCTATGCCGATGTCGGCTTGGGCGAGCGCCACGGCGTCGTTTATGCCGTCGCCCACGAAGGCGACGCGGCCTCCGAGACGCTGCAAGTCTTTGACCCGCGCGGCCTTTTCAGCGGGGAGTATTCCCGCGTACACCGTTTTGATGCCTACTGCCCGGGCGACCGCCGCCGCGGTTTTTTCATTATCACCCGACATCATGACCGTATCGATATTCATGGCGTGAAGCTCCCGAATCGCCTCCGCGGAGGATTGCTTGAGCGTGTCGGCGCAGGCTATAAGGCCGAGAAGGGCATTATCGCGTGCGATAAACGCGACGATTTTTCCGTCCGTTGAAAACCTCGCCGAAGCTTCTTCCATGTCGGGGCCGATGGATATGCCGTGTTGCATGAGCAGCGCGGCGCTGCCGGCGATTGTCTCCTTTCCGTCAATAATGCCCGTGACGCCTTTCCCTTCCAGGGTATGGAAGGCGTCGCACTTCTTCAGGCTTTGGCCCAACTCGATCGCCTTGCGCAGAATTGCCGTTGTCAAAGGATGCCGGGAATATTGTTCAACGCTCGCGGCAAGCGTTATAAGTTCCGGCGTATCGCCGGATACAGGCAAAATGTCAATTACCTCGGGAACGCCCACAGTGAGGGTCCCTGTTTTATCGAAAACCACCGTGGAAATTTTTTCCGACGATTCCAACACGTTTCCGCTCTTTATAAGGATCCCAAGCTCCGCGGCCCTGCCCAGGCCCACGGATAGCGCGGTCGGCGTGGCCAGACCCAATGCGCATGGGCAGGCGACAACTAAAACGGAAATGCAGGCCGTTAGCGCCGGAAGCAGCGAACCGCCCGCGGCAAAATACCAGAGTATAAAAGAAAGCGCCGCTACCGCTATGACCGCGGGAATGAACCAGCTTACTGCGCGGTCGGCGATTTTTTGAACGAGAGGTTTTGAGTTTTGCGCGTCCGTAACGAGCCGAATAATCCGGGCGAGCGCGGTTTCGCTTCCCACTCTTATCGCGGTTATGGTAAAAACGCTGTTTTTATTGATGGTCCCGGCAATGACGGCGTCCCCGTTTTTTTTTACAACGGGAAAGGACTCTCCGCTTATCATGGATTCATCGACGTAACTTTCTCCCGAAACAACGACGCCGTCAACGGGAAATGCGTCTCCCGGCCGCACGAGGAGCGTATCGCCGACGACAACGGTTTCCACGGGAACCTCCCGAGGCTCATTGCAGTGCAGGAGCAAAGCCCGTTTGGGACGAAGGTCCATAAGGGCGCGGATGGCGCTTGAGGTATGGCTTCGCGCGCGCATTTCCAAATATCTGCCGAGCGTCAGGAAGGCCGCAAGGAGGATCGCGGTGTCGAAAAACATGAAATCCGGGGATAGGACAATGCCGAACGTGGCCATGACGCTTGCGATATACGCGGCGCCCATTCCCAGCGCATACATAACATCCATGGTCAAGGAAAAATTCCGGAGGCTTGAAAATGCGGCCTTGAAAATGGAAAAACTGATGGCAAGGAACACCGGAGTCGCAATCATGAACTGCGCAAGCATGAGCGCATGAGCATCAAGCCCGGTTTTGACCATTCCCACGGCCATGAGCGCAAAGCCGAAGGTAAAACCGATGCCGAATTTCCATAGGTGCAATCGAAGGAGGCGCCGTTTGTTTTCATCCAACGCTGCATGGTCGGTTTGTCCTTCGATCCCAAGGAATTGAAACCCGGCTCCTTCGATCGCCTTTTTAAGGGTATTGATGCTCACGCTGTCCCGGTCAACGACGGCCATGGCCTTTTCATTCGCGAAAGCGACGGAGGCCCGGCGCACGCCTTTTATTTTAGACAGCGCTGTTTCAATGGTGTGGGCGCAATTGACACAGTGCATGCCGCCGATGTTGATGACGATGTTCGTTTCCATAAGGTTTATAGTAAAATAATTGCTTTTCCCGGTAAAAACGACGCAATAATTGACGCTGCGATAATGGCGCCGGTTGTAGCCGATGGGTGATACCGGGTTAGCCTGAGATGAACTATATTAAGAATTTAAGTTCCTGAAAGGTCCTCTAAGCGTGCGCATGAAAAAGATCCTTCATGGCGGGAAATGGTTGACGTTCGTCGTTGTTTGTCTCTCCATCCCGGCAATGGCATCTGTCAACAAGGCGGCGGAATTAAAGGGTGGTGCGCCGTTCTCCGGTCCCTCCGCGCCTTCCTTTCAATTCGCGCCGGAGTTTCATTTCGACGAGCATTTGCAGGAATATTTCCATCCAAAGGACGAGGATTTTAAAAAGCGCTATTTTCTTGAAAACAGCACCTTCGTTGAGGCGGCGTTTTTTTCAATAAAAAACCGTTATTTCTTTTTTGGAAACGTGGTTACCAATTTCGGCATGGGAAGGCAGGAGGGCGCCATATTACTGGACCCCAGGGACGTAGATATGGCGTTTGGCCCAACCTTCGAATACCATGCCGACGGACGCAACATCAAGGCTGGGTTGGATCATCATTGCTTTCACCAAATCGACGTACCGGAATGGAATACGCTCTATTGGAACAAGTTGTTTCTTAGCTACGGTTCCTCGAACTTTCGGCAAGGAGATTATTGGAAGCAGTTAGGGCGCCCCGGCAATTCCGGTTGGCGCGAGCGACTGTCGTGGCAGGCGGGTTACGGATATTTCATGCATTCCCTGGGCGGCGTTTTGGATACCAACGCGTTGTCGTGGGGCCATTCCTATGTCCATGAACTTTCGCTCTCGGCGCGGTGGACGTTTTTCCATGATTTTGGATGGGCGGTCTTCGCCGACGGCGAAAGCCGCGCACGGATCGACCGGCGCGGCGCTTGGCTATGGACCGAGACAATGGGATGCGAAGCAATGACCGTGCGAGGGTCCTTCGGCGTATCGCTCTTTGTTCATTGGATCGCCGTCGACCAATCGATCATCCGGGAAAACAGGGACAAACTGGTGGAGGTGGGAGCGCGGGTATTTAAATAAATAGCCGCGAAACCGTTGTATGAAAACCGAATTCGATATAATAGAAATCCTCCGTTCCAACGAGGAAAAACTCTCGCCGTTCGCGAAAAAGAGCGACCAGTCCCTCGGCCGGCGCTTTCCCATAAAGAGCGATCCGTTCAGGCTGGAATTTTCGCGCGACGAAACGCGCATACTGCACAGCCCCCCCTTCCGGCGGCTCAAGCACAAGACGCAGGTCTTCCTTTCACCCAACAACGACCACATTTGCACGAGGATGGAGCATGTTCTTCATGTGTCAAGCATCGCGTACGTCATCGGCCGCTGCCTCAACCTCAACATCGACCTCATCAACGCCATCGCCAAGGCGCATGACCTCGGGCATCCTCCATTCGGCCACGCGGGAGAGCGCGCATTGGACACGCTTCTCAGGAAACAGGGCGTCAAGGAAGGGTTCAAACACGAAGTGCACGGGCTGCGGGTCGTTGACAAATTAACGAATTACGGCGAGGGGCTCAACCTGACCTATGAAGTGCGTGACGGCATCATTACGCACTGCGGCGAAAGTTTCGACCGGATGCTCGCGCCCGATCGCCTGCGCGACCTTCTGCGATTGGAGAGCATCGTCGACCGCGATCGTATTCCGGCCACCCTTGAAGGATGCCTGGTCCGCATGGTCGACAGAACGGCGTATCTAGGACGCGACCTGGAAGACGGTATCAAGGCCGGGATTATTAAAAAGACCGACATCCCCGCCGGCATCGTCAAGGAGTTGGGGGCTGAGAACGGCAAGATCATCGGGCGGTTCGTCAACGACATCATCGCCAACAGCATCGACAAGGACGCGATCATCATGAGCCGGGAAGTGCTGGATCTGATGAAAATGCTCAAGGACTTCAACTACGAACGCATTTACAACCATCCTGAGGTGGAGGCGAAATCGAGAAAATCCGATCACATTATCCGGTTGCTCCATGAAGAATTGACCGGAATATTGGAAAAAACGGAACAGGGAAGGAATCATTCCGAGGCCCATGCCATTATCAAGGAGGCGCCGTTCATGGAGGTGTTTTTTCATTTCATTAAAAATACCAATTATAATGAAGCGACGCCCCTATGGCGTATCGCCACGGATTATATAGCCGGAATGACGGACCTGTTCGCCGAACGCACGTATATTCAACTTTTCGTACCCACGCCGGTAATTTAGACCCGGCGCGGTCACCCCTAAAAAAAGTAATGTACCTTTCCCGCCTTATGCTCGAAAACTTCCGCAATTACCGGCAATGTTCCATTGAGTTCGGCCCCCAAGGGGCCATTCTTTACGGACTCAACGGATCGGGAAAAACGAATGTTTTAGAGGCCTTGTATTTTTTATGCACCGCCCGGTCCCAACGCGGCGCGACCCGTGATGAAATGATACGTTTTTCATCGGACGTCAGCTTCCTCGAAGGCGTTTTCGAACAGCGCGACGCATCCCCTCGAACGACCGTGTCGGCCGGTTTTTCCCGGGACAAAAAGATTACCTTAAGCGTCAACGGTCTCGTCTTGTCTTCCTTTTCGCAATGGTTCGGCCGCGCCACGGCGATCGCATTCGGGCCCGACGACATCAACCTCATCCAGGGAAATCCCAAGGAAAGGCGAACGTTTCTTGACCTGCTGCTCTGTCAAATCGATCCGGAGTACCTTAAAAATCTCATGGCGTATAAAAAAAATTGCGCAGAGCGCAACGTTCTTCTGGCGATGGACGGCGATAAAACGGCCTTGGACATTTACGAAAGGAACATGGCCTCGACCGGCGCGGCCATTTTTCTTAAACGGAAAGAACTCGTTTCCTTCATGCAACCGCATCTTGCTCAAATTTACAGGGAAATCAGCGGCAACGCCGAGGCGGCGACGATCGAATATAAGCCCTCGCTCCGATGCGATTTGAGTACTCAAAATGAGTGGGAAAATGTATTTTATACAACACTGAAAAACACTCAAAAAACGGACGTCCGGAACGGGTTTTCATCGGTGGGTCCCCACCGCGACGAACTGCTGGTATGCGTAAGCGCCAGGCCGGCGAAACAATTCGCTTCCCAGGGACAGTGTACGACGCTGACGCTTTCGCTTAAGATGTGTTCGATTCTCTGCTGCGAAGCTTATAAAAAGGAAACCATGCTCTTTCTCTTCGACGATGCCCTGACTTATCTCGACGAGGGCCGCACGTCGCGCGTTTTTCCTCTTGTCCAAAGCAAAGGACAAATTTTCGTTGCCACGTCCTCCGAGCGCCCAGCGGCCTTGGGCGATGTGCCGCGGTTTTTGGTTGGAGAGGGGGAGGTGCGACGCGCATGAGGCATAGACCGCCGGAAAAAATCGGCGCCATCGTCGAAGCGGTGCTCAGCGACCGCGGATATCTCACGCCCTGCAAGGAATTAAGCGTTGTCCGCGCATGGCCCGAACTTGTCGGCAAGCGGCTCGCGGACATCACCGAATGCACCCGGGTGGACCAGGGAACGCTCTTTGTCCGTGTATCGTCGGCGCCGTGGCGGCAGGAAATCAGTTTCATGAAACACCACCTGGTTTCAAAAATTCATAAAGAAACCGGATGCATGTCCATTAACGACATTGTTTTTTATTGAACAAGGATGAATCCGTCATGAATGATAACGAATATAGCGCAAAAAGTATAAAAGCGCTGAAAGGCCTTGAAGCCGTCCGGATGCGGCCCGCCATGTACATCGGCAGCACCGGGCCGCTTGGGTTGCATCACCTGGTATATGAGGTTGTCGATAATTCAATCGACGAAGCGCTTGCGGGGCACTGTCACAACATCGACGTCATCATACATCGCGACAACATCGTATCGGTTATCGACGATGGCCGCGGCATTCCCGTCGATTATCACGAAGAAGAAAAAATGTCCGCCCTGCAACTGGTGCTCACCATGCTTCATGCCGGCGGAAAATTCGACAACGATTCGTATAAAATATCGGGCGGACTTCACGGCGTCGGCGTTTCCTGCGTCAATGCGTTGTCGCTCTTTTTGGAGGCCGAAGTCTACCGAGACGGGAAAATCCATTACATGAAATTCAACTACGGCGCGCCCGAAGAGGACGTCAAGGTCATCGGCGCGACCGACAAAACGGGAACAAAGATCAGTTTCAAGCCCGATGCCGGAATTTTCGAGACCATTGAATTCAGTTTCGACGTGCTCTCCAAACGCCTGCGGGAACTTGCGTTTTTAAACAAGGGCGTCACCATCACCATTACCGACGAACGCGCCGATGACAAGAAGCACTCCTTTTGCTATCCGGGCGGCCTTCTTTCCTACATCAAATTTCTTGACGAAAACAGAGTCGCGCTGCACCCGGACCCCATCTATTTTCTCCGGCAACGCGACTCCGTGGAAATTGAAATCGCCATGCAGTACAACGATTCCTACGTGGAAAATATTTTTTCCTTCGCGAACAACATCAACACCATCGACGGCGGATCGCATTTGATGGGTTTTAAAAAAGGGCTTACCCGGACCATCAATAACTATATCGTCAGCTATAATCTCTTAAAAAACAACGCCATTGAACTCAAAGGAGAGGACCTGCGCGAGGGACTCACGGCCGTGGTGAGCGTAAAACTCCCCAATCCGCAATTTGAGGGCCAAACAAAAACGAAATTGGGCAATTCCGAAGTGGCCGGCATCGTTGAACAGGCGCTCGTGGAATATTTGGGAACGTTTTTGGAAGAGAACCCTCCGATCGCGAAAAAAATAATAGAAAAATGCGTAAATTCCGCCATTGCGCGGGAGGCCGCCCGTAAAGCGCGTCAGCTCGCCCGGCGAAAGAGCATTCTGGACGGCGGTGGCCTGCCGGGAAAATTGGCTGATTGCATCGAACACGATCCGGCGAAATGCGAACTGTTTTTAGTGGAGGGCGACAGCGCGGGCGGCAGCGCCAAAATGGGCCGAGACCGGAGGTTCCAGGCGATCCTTCCGTTGAAAGGTAAAATCCTCAACGTTGAAAAGGCCCGCATCGATAAAATCATTTCCCACGAGGAAATCCAGATCATGGTGCAGGCGTTCGGGACCGGGTTCGGTAATCCGGACGAGGACGAAGGATTCAACATCGAAAAAATCCGTTACCATAAAATCATCATCATGACCGACGCCGATGTCGACGGTTCGCATATCCGGACGCTCCTTTTGACCTTTTTATTCCGCCACATGCCGGGGTTGGTTGAAAAAGGGTACGTTTATATCGCTCAGCCTCCCTTGTACCGGGTCAAGGCGGGAAAAGAAGAGCAGTATCTTTTTTCGGACAACGAGAAGGAAAAATTGCTTGAGCAATGGAAGGACAAAAAAAATGTCACGGTGCAGCGTTATAAAGGCTTGGGCGAAATGAACCCCGAACAGCTCGCGGACACGACCATGAACCCACAGACCCGCATGATGCTGCAGGTACGGTTGGAGGATTTCGTGGAAGCGGACAAGGTCTTTTCAATGCTCATGGGAGAAGATGTGCAATCGCGGCGCACTTTCATAGAAGAAAACGCTTATAAAGTAAAGAATTTGGACATTTAAAAACCGCATGAATACCAGGTTAAAAATCCTTCTCACCAACGATGACGGTTATGCTTCAATCGGAATTAAACGGCTGTATGAAGCATTGAGCGGGCGGCACGAAGTGATTGTCGCCGCTCCGCTGGAAGAGCAAAGCGGTATCGGGCATGCTTTTACCTTTAACAAACCGATTTCGTTCGCTGAATTGCCCGTAAGCGCGGAAATGCCGGGATACAAGATCGCGGGAACGCCTTCCGATTGCGTTAAATTCGCGATAAGCTATCTGCTTAAGGATAAGCCGGACGCCGTGGTTTCGGGGATGAATTCCGGCGAAAATTCCGGGATTTCGGGATTTTATTCGGGTACCGTGGCCGCGGCGCGCGAGGGCGCTTTTTGGCGTATCCCAAGTTTTGCTTTTTCCCTCATGAGCAATGGAAACGACGATTTGTACAGCGCCTATTCCCGCACCGCCATCGGTATCGTTGAGTCGATCATGGCGACCCCCATTCCTCCCGGCCGGGATTGCCACCTATACTACAATGTCAATTTTCCGGCGTGCGCTCCCGATAAATGCAAGGGGATCAAGATTACTCGTCAAAGCCTTGCGTTTTTTGACGACCGATATAAAAAAATCCGGTTCGAAAATGCTCCGGACGGGTTCGTCATTTATGGGGAAAAAACGGAGGTGGAGGAGTCCGACGAGTTTGATTCGCGGGCGCTTATAAGCGGTTATACGACAATAACGCCGCTGTGCTTTGATGCAACGGCCCATTGGGCGTTGCCGGAACTGCAATCGCTTCATTTACAATGATCAACAAAGGCGCTTTTTATGGATGAAACGGCCAAGGAACCGGGGAAATTAATTCCCGTATTTATTGAAGACGAGATGCGTACGTCATATCTCGCTTATTCCATGAGCATGATTACGGCGCGAGCTCTTCCCGACGTTCGGGATGGGCTTAAACCCGTGCATCGCCGGGTGCTGCTTGGCCTGGCCGATATCGGCCTCCATCATAATAAACCCACGAAAAAATGCGCCAATGTGGTCGGCCATGTGATGGCGAAATACCATCCTCATGGCGATAGCGCGATTTACGATACGCTGGTGCGCATGGCCCAGGACTTTTCCTTGCGTTATCCTATGGTGTACGGACAAGGAAACTTCGGTTCCATTGATGGGGATCCGCCCGCCGCATACCGATACACTGAATGCCGGATGACCGCTCTTGCGGAAGAAATGCTCGCGGATCTTGAAAAAGAAACCGTGCAATTCGCGCCCAACTACGATGATTCCATGCAGGAGCCGACGGTGCTTCCCGCAAAAGCGCCGTTTTTACTCCTTAACGGAAGTACCGGCATTGCCGTGGGCATGGCGACCAATATGGCGCCCCACAACATGAATGAGATCATCGACGCCATAACGGCCTGTATCGACAATCCCGATATCTCCATACTCGATCTTGTCAAGATAGTTCCCGGCCCCGATTTTCCCACCGGAGGGGTTATTTACGGCCGCAGCGGCATCCTGGAAGCCTATAAAACAGGAAACGGCAAAGTCATCGTCCGGGCACGGGCCGACATCGAAAAAACCGGCGGCGACCGGGAACAAATCGTCATTACCGAAATTCCCTATATGGTCAACAAGTCGGCGCTCCTGGAAAAAATGGGCGAACTTGTACGGGAAAAAATCGTCGAGGGGATATCGTTCATTCGCGACGAATCAGACCGCGCGGGAATGCGGATCGTGGTGGGCATAAAAAAAGATGAATTCGGCGACGTCATTCTTAATCAGTTGTATAAATTTACAAGCCTTCAAACCACCTTTGCCATCAACAATCTTGCATTGGTAAACAAACAACCTCGTCAATTGAACCTCAAGGAACTGATTTCCTATTTCATCGACCATCGTCATGAAGTGGTCACCCGGCGCACGCAATTCGAACTCAACAAGGCCAAGGAACGAGCGCATATATTAGAGGGCTTAAAAATCGCCATCGACAACATCGACGAGATAATCGCTCTTATCAAGGCGTCCGCGTCCGCCGAAGAAGCCGGCCTGCAATTGCAGGAACGCTTCAATCTTTCACCGCTGCAGGCGCACGCGATTTTGGAAATGAGGCTTTCCCGGCTCACCGGACTGGAGCGCGATAAAATAGAAGCCGAATTGATCGAACTGCGTGAAACCATTAAGGCGCTTGAAGAGATTCTTGCGTTTCGGGAAAAAAGAATGGCCATCATTAAAAACGAATGCCTGGATCTCAAAAACCGATTCGGCGACCCCCGCAGAACCGAAATCGTTGAAGCCTCCGGCGATGTTGATATCGAAGACCTGATCGCCGACGAAGACATGGTCATTACCATGTCCCACGCGGGCTATATCAAGCGCTCGGCGGTCGCGGAATATCGAACGCAAGGCAGGGGTGGCAGGGGAGTGCTGGGCATGGATTCCAAGGACGATGATTTCGTCGAAAGCATTTTCGTCGCCTCGGCCCATTCGTATATTCTTTTCTTCACGAGCGCCGGGAGGTGCTATTGGCTGAAAGTCTACCGGATTCCGGAGGCCGCCCGCCAATCGAGAGGAAAACCCATAGTCAACCTCCTCAGCCTTAGGCCCGACGAATCCATCGCCGCCTTTGTTCCGGTAAAGCAGTTCGACGAATCGCATTTTATCGTCAACGTAACGCAGCGGGGCGTGGTCAATAAACAGCCGCTCATCGCCTATGCCAATGTCAGGAAGGACGGCATTAACGCGGTCAACCTCGACGAAGGGGACCGCATGATCGAATGCAAGCTCACCAACGGCGACAATGACATCATTTTAGGCACGCGAGACGGACAAGCGATCCGGTTCCACGAAAGCGCGGCTCGGGAACTTGGGCGCAATACCCGGGGTGTTCGGGGCATAAAACTGCAGGGCGACGACCGGGTGGTGGGCATGATCATTGTTGACGAATCGCAGCAAGTGCTCACCGTTACCGAAAACGGCTACGGCAAACGGACCCCGGTGGCCGACTACCGTAAAACAAATCGCGGCGGATCGGGGATTATTAATATTAAAAAATCCGAACGAAACGGCTGCGTCGTAGGACTCAAAGGGGCTACGGATGAGTGCGATGTCATGCTCATGACTAAAAACGGCATTATCATTCGCTGCGATATCGGCAAGATCTCGGTGATCGGCCGCAATACCCAAGGCGTGCGGCTGATAAATCTTGAGAACGGCGACAAGGTGATGGACATCGCTTTGTGTGAAAAACATTCCGATGCGGAAGGCGCCGGAATAAGTGGCAATCCTGAGGCGTGCGGCCCGTTGGACGATCAGTCCGTAGCCGCCGCTCCCGGAACCGAAGAGGCGCCCGACTCGCCGGAAACCGACGAGACATCCGGTCCACCGAACGGCTTGTAAAGACGCAGCGCGCTACATCACTACAAAATCCTCTTGAACAAACCAGTGTAAGTGAAAAAAAGGCCTTTTCTTTAAAAAAGAAAAGGCCTTTTTCGTCGTGCTCGGCAATGATTTTTTAAAACGGATTACCTTCTAAGAGCAATGACAACCGTGGCCGCAGAAAGCAGCAGGCTTGAAATCTGTACTATCGCGGTAAGGGAATCCATGAATATTTTAAAGTTGTTTTTAAATTCGACTTTTTGCGGCACAACCACCGCGTCGGCTGGAGCGAGCGCATACTCCATGACGTCGACATTTTTCCGGGTAATAACGCTGCCGTTCGACTTAATGATATAAATGTTTTTTACGTCGGCGTTCTGCTTGACCCCCCCGGCCATTTCGATGTAATATCGTGCCGTGGTCAACCCGGATTCCAATCTGAACGTGGCCGGATTATATACTTCACCGATGACGGAAATCGTTCCTACTTGTTTAGGGACATAGAGGCTGTCTCCGTCTTCAAGGATAAAACCGCGGTATGCTTCTTTATTTGTCAAATCAATGACCACGCGGCCGCTTGATTCCGCGTCCCGCAGCCTATTAAGAACCAGTTGTTGTTGCTGGAGCATCGTTTGTACATCGGCGGCCTGTTGCCGCGCCATGAGCTCCGTTGACACGGTCAACGCATCGCCCTGCAATCGGTTCACGTATTCATCGACACGTTTCCGTTCCAACGCTTTTACCGACGGCCGCGTCAGCGTTGCCGCCGGAAGATAGGCGTCGCGGGTAAAACCGCCGGCCCGTTCAATAAGATCGCCGAGCGTTTCTCCGCTCAGCAATACATAATCGCCGGGATAGGTGATTTCACCCTTCAGTTGCGCGTGTTTTTCATCCTCCCAGCCTTTTTTATTGCGAATGTACACCATATCGAATTTTTTAAGGACCAGATTGTTTTGAGAATCATCCGCGAGCGCCCGGCCGACGTTGAATTCGATTTTCTCAGTCGAGACGATTTCGTTGTTGTAAACGCGACGGTACAATTCGCCGCGCTCCTTGCTCGCTTCCTCAAGCAGGCCTCCGGCTTTAATGATAACATCGCGAATTTTCATGTTTTCCAGGAGCTTTTGTTTTCCCGCGATCGTAACCGCCCCGCCGATGAATATGGTCCGGTCGGGCTCGAAATAATCGCGCGAATAGATCATAACGGCATCGCGGGATTGCAACGGCACATTATCGGAGGAATTTTTGTCCTCCATCGCTAGTTTAAGATTAAAAGGAATGATTTTCCCTAAGAAATTGGGCGGATCGGTCCGCAAAACCATGGCATATTCGAAATACGTTTCGGGCAATAGGCTTTGATAATCGGGGAGGAGATCCGATAATTTCATACCTTCCTTAAACTCATATTTTCCAGGGCGATAGACATTTCCGCCTAAATAAACCGCGTTTTTATCCTTAATGACGATGGGAAAAATTTTAATGATGTCGCCGTCCTGGATTTCGAAATCTGGAATCGCCAGGTTCTTGCCTGATTCAATATCAAGCACCGCCTGGTATTGATTGTTCTGGAAACGTTCGATTTGTATTCTGTTGGTCCATGCCGCCGGTGTAATTCCTCCCGCCAGGCCCAGTACATCCTTCAAGGTACTTGCCTCTTTAATTTCATAAAATGCGCTTCTGCGCACATTTCCCACGACGGCGACCATTTTTTTTATTATGGGAATCATAATGACGTCGCCGGATTTGAGGCGTATGCTTGCATTGTCTTTACCCGACAGGAGGAAATCATAAAAATCAATGGTGGCGATTTGGGCGCCGTTTCTTTTCAACAGGATATTCCTCAGCGACCCTCGTTTGCTCGGACCGCTCGCGGCAAACAAGGCATTGGTGATGTTGGAAAGGGCGCTCACCGTGTACATTCCGGGGGTTTTAACTTCCCCGACGATAAAAACGCCTATGCTGCGCAACTCGCCCATGGTAATTGACGCCTGAACACCTTCGATACTCTGCAGTCTGTCCAGAATAGTTTTTTGCATCGCCGAAAAAGGCATCCCGGCTACGGAAACGGGACCGATATGCGGAATATTGATTCTGCCGTCCCGATCGACCTTCAAACGGAATTGTTCATTGAGCCTGCCCCACAAAAGAATATTTATCTCGTCGCCGCTGCCGATCGGGTAGTCGGCGGGCGTAGCGAGATAATCCTCGGGTGTAAAGGTTGAAGGTTTTGTATTTCGGAATACGTCCAGACCGAAAATGGGGAGCGTTTTTAACATTTTATCCGGATCGATGATTTTGTCATTAATAATATTTTCGTACATGGAAATTTCGGCGATAGAGTCTTTTGTTCCCGCGGTGGCGGTATCGGTCTTTTTAGCATCCGCGTCCTTGGCGCGTGAAGGCCCGGATTTAGACCGCGCATCCTGAGTAAGCTTTTGGAGTTGCGCTTCATTGATGGAATATCCTCTTTGCTTCAAGAGCTCCTTGGCCATGGCATTATCAATATCCTGTTGACCCGTTGCATAGCTTGCAACAAAAAACATGGCTGTTAACAAAATTCTTGCCGTCGTTGAAAACATTTTTTAGCGCGCACCCCTTCTTTTTTCGATGATCGAATAGGAGATTATCTCTATAAAATAGTAATTGCTTGCACGATTGAGCGTTTTTTCAATTTCAACAAGCATAGTAGTCCCGGTACCAGTCAACGAACTTTTTGACGCCTTCGCTAATGTCGGTCAAGGGCGCATAGCCGAGTTTTTCAATCTTCGTGATATCGGCTATAGTGACTGGAACGTCTCCGGGTTGCATGGGCAAAAAACGCCGTACTGCTTTCTTTCCGCAATGACGCTCTATTTCTTCGATGAAATCGAGTAATTTTTCGGCCTTGTTATTGCCGATATTGTAAATTTCATTCGGCAACGGAGTTTCTAGAACGAGCAGGACGCCATTGACTATATCGTCGATGAAGGTAAAATTCCTCCGCATGTCTCCATTGTTGAAAACGTCGATCGTCTCCCCCGAGAGGATTGCTTTTGTAAAAATGAAAAGGGCCATATCGGGCCTTCCCCAAGGACCATACACCGTAAAAAATCTCAATCCCGAACAGGGGAGGCCGAAAAGACGGCTGTAACAATGGGCAACGAGTTCATTTGCCCGCTTGGTTGCCGCATAGAGGGAGACCGGCGCGTCCACGCGGTCCGTTTCCGAAAACGGCAAAGCCGTGTTCGCGCCATACACCGATGAAGAAGACGCATATACGAAATTTTCAACGCGATGGCGCCGGGCGCATTCAATAATGGAAAGAAAGCCTTCATTATTTGATTTTTGGTACGCGAAGGGATTGGTCAGGGAATACCTGACTCCCGCCTGGGCCGCAAGATGACAAATTTTCGAAATGGAATGACGGTTGAAAAGGGAGGTAGCAAAAGCATGGTCGGTAATATCGGCTTCATAAAAATGAAACCCTTTGAAATCGTTGAGTAATCGAAGCCGCGCCCGTTTCAACAAAGGATCGTAGTAATCGCACACGTTGTCGATCCCGACGACTTCTTCTCCGCGCTCGCAAAGGGCTTTCGTTACATGAAAACCGATGAACCCGGCGACGCCTGTAACCAGAATCATAAAAACGTCCTTCCCAAATCTAGTTTTACGTGGCTATCCTGGCCCTTGACCAGTTTCCCATGCGACAAAACAATTTCCCGGTAATGGTGCTGTTCGATGAGGTTGCGGTCATGGGTCGCCATGACGACCGTGGTTCCCCAACTGTTGATTTTTTGAAAAAGAGCGAGGATTTCCTTGGAAACCCCCAAATCCAGGTTTCCCGTCGGTTCGTCGGCCAAAACGATCTCCGGATCATTGACTATGGCGCGCGCGATGCACACCCGTTGCTGTTCCCCGCCCGAAACCTGGTGAGGATAGTAGGAACATTTATGGGAGAGCCCGGTAAGCGCCAAAACTTCGAACACCTTCCTTTTCACCGCGCGCTCCGCGGCGCCGGTGACCCGCATGGCGAAGGCGACGTTTTCAAAAACGTCGCGGTCGGAAAGCAGGCGGAAATCCTGAAATACGATGCCGAGTTTACGGCGAAGAAACGGAATGTCCTTGTGCCGCATATATTTCGAATCATACGTTCCGATCAACACCTGGCCTCTGGTGGGGAATTCTTCCATGTAAATATGTTTAAGAAGCGTCGTTTTTCCCGCGCCGCTGACGCCGGTGAGGAACACGAACTCTGCCTTGTCGATAAAAAGGGAAACGTCCGATAAGGCGCCGCTTTGGCCGTCATAGACTTTTGTAACGTGTAAAAAACGAATCATGGGGATTTCTTTTTCAGCAGAAAATGGACCCGCTCCGAATGGGGCGAGCGCCGCTTAAATGAAAACCCGTCCCACACGCCTAAAACCTCGAACATGTCGCCGGGAACCGCTTTCAGGATCACGTCCGCGGGAAGCACCTTTTGCGCATGGTGTTCTATATATTTACGGTAAACGCACTCCGGGTCCCCAGCTATCGAACCATTACCGCGTTTCGAAAAAATAGTGAAATCGTTATATTGCGTCGAGACCTCGGAATGATAATAGCTGCGCCTGAAAAAAAAGTGGTCGTCATAATCACCCGTGTCGATAAATTCATTGAAATTATTGAGGGAGTTGGTTTGCGTGGTAATGTCAAAAAGAAAAAGGCCGCCCGGCCGAAGACACGAATATACCTGCCGAAACGTCACGAGGTACTCATTAACCGATTGCAGATAATTGATCCCGTCGTATAAAAAAAGCGTCATGTCGAAGGAGGCTGGTTTACAGGGAAGATAGCGGGCGTCGGCGGCGAAAAACGGCAGATTGCGCCGCGTTGCTTGGGCGCACATCGGACGGGAGAAATCAGACCCCCGGTAGTCCATTCCTTGTTCAAGAAGTTTGCTTCCAAGCAGTCCCGTGCCTCCGCCGATCTCAAAAAGCCTGGGAGTGGAAGAGGAGCAGTAGGCTGCGATGATTTTTTTTATAAAATCGACCCATTGATCATATTCGACATGGGCCATGATTCGATCATAGAGCGGAGCGAGAGCCGCGTAATTTTGCATCATAAGCGCACTTCAACGAATACTTCCTGTCGCCATTTTCGAACCAACTCGATCAGTTTTTTTTGGGCCGAAATCTCGCGGGTTTTTTCCGCAAGCACGGCGTAATCATCTTCCAATGTCAATTTTCTCTGCGCCTTCCGGTCGTCTACCCGGTAGAGCGTGCAATTGACGCCTTCCCGTACCGGCTTGCTCACTTCTCCGGCTTTAAGACTGTCAACGGCCGTTCGGATCAATTCGGGCAGTTCATATAGGGAGAGCCACCCCATCCGGCCATGAGCGACTTTCGATTGGTCGTCGGCGCTGAATTGCTTGACAGCCGCTATGAAATCGCGCTGATCCATGCAGTGCGTCCGAATGGAATCGAGCCTGTCGGTGATTTTTTTCACGAATTCATCGGGCGGCGTCACTTTGACGAAAATTTGTTTTACGCGGACCATTTGATCTTTTCTATCGACCACTGAAATGATATGGAACCCCAAACGCGACTCGAAGACGTCGCTGGTTTGCCCCGGGTTGAGGGAAAAAGCCTTCTGCTCGAAAGTGAGTTCGCCCAGGGTGCCCTTTTTAATAAATCCCAGATCGCCGCCGCTGTCCGAACTAGGGTCGTCGGAATACTGTTTCGCAAGCTTGGAGAAATCCTCTCCGTTGTCCAAGCGTTGTTTCAGGCCCGATATTTTCGCGTAAGCGATTTGCCGCATGGAATCGGTGGGTGAAAGGCGCATGGTCAATTTTGACAACAGAACGCTTTCCCCCATCTGGGGAAGGCTGTCTTTATAGAGTGAATAGAATGTTTCCACGTCTTTTCTAGTAGTCTGCATGGCAGAGGAGACGTATAATTGCTGTACTTTTTGCCGGATCAATTGTTCCTGGATCTGGGTGCGCATCTGGGTTTTAAATTTTGAAAGATTCATGCCGTATTTTGTTTTCAGTTCCTGTTCGAGGGTGGCAAGGGAAATCCCATTTTGCTGGAGGATCATTTGAACCTGATTGTTCAACGCCTGTTCGATCTCCGCCTCTTTCACAACGATATTGGTATCCTTGGCGGCGTGCACGATGAGAATTTTTCCATCGATGAGCTCCGCTAAAAACTGCTTTCGCGCTTTCGGAATTTCAGTTGAATCGATTTTCTGACCGGCGGCGTTGAGGCGCATCAGAACATACGCGTCAAGCTCGGAGGTTAAAATAACCGAATCTCCCACCACGGCGGCGACGCCGTCCACTTTGTCAAAAGCGAAAGAAACGGCGAAATTCATCAACACGCACGTTCCAAGCGCTTGAATGCTTTTACGGAGCTTCATGGAATTCGTTCTCCTTTAATTTACAACCGTTGAATCGGACGGCGGTTTCGGCGCGGCGGTATCAGCGGCGTTTTTTTGATTGTTGGGGACGATGTCCAGGTGAACTTCCACCACCATCTTCGATCGCAACCCCGACAGCATCCGTTCGATCTCGGCGTTTTGCGTTTTCGTCGAAAGAATATTGACGATATCCTCCCGCACCTCGTCCAACGGTTTAATCGAACCATTTACTTGTTTGTCAAGCACTCGAACGATATGATATCCGAGGTCCGTCTTGATCGGATTCGATGTCCCGCCGATGCGCATCCCGGCGATTTCCCTGGAGATTTGGGGCGGAATTTCGTCACTACTCACATAGGGCACCGAACGCGGGTCGGGTACCGGGATTTTGGAGTATTGCGACGCGCAAAACAAAAAATTATCGGGCGTCACCTTGGCCCGGATGTTCCACGCGGCTGCGGCGTCGTCCACCAGGATTTGTATATAGCGCACCGCGTCCTTCGAGCGCAGGAATTTCGTCTTGTTTTCATTGTAATAGTGTTCTATCATGTCGTCGGAAATTTGTATATTTTGGGCGGAACCCGCGTTGCGATTGACGATTTCGGCGCAGAGCAGGTCTTGCTTCATCCGGTTGAGCCTCTCCCGGATTTCATCTTCCTTGTCGATTTTTTGGCGCAACGCCTCCTGATAAAGGATTTCATTGTCGATCCATTGCTTGACGTAATTAATCATCTGCTCGCGCGTAACGAAGTCGCTGTATTCCGGGGGGATGCTTTTGTAGAGATTATCCAGCGTCAATATCGTTGACCCAACCTTCGCGACAACGGGACCGGCGGCTTTGTTTTTACAAGAAATAAAACCTCCGGCGGCAACGACAACGCACAGAAAAAATATTCTTAACGGCATGGCCCAAATCCCCATAAAAAGATGAAAGAATCCGGAGCTTCGGCGAACGTGGTGATCCTTTACTTTTCAGCAACTATAAGATACATGATGCTTCATAAAAATGCTTCTGGAAAATGGGGGCGAGCTCACCTTTAACGTAAAACACGAATACGATGCGACAACATGGAATATTGCCGGTTTTGTTCCTTTCCTTCAGTCGCGCGGCTATTGCAGAAGATTTTTAATCTCAAGGGCCTGTTCAAAACCGCCGTTGCCGGTAAGCGTCGTTTTAAGGAGAATGGGAAGCGTATTCGTGATTTCAAAGAGCAGTTTCGATTTCTCTTGGAGGCGTTTCAGCAATGTTCGCGCCTGTTCGGCGTCATCCGCAAGGGTAAGCGTGCACAAGCCTTCGACGCTTACGCTTACTTTGGAACACCCAGCCCCCGCGGCCAGCACCTTGATTCGCATGAGCGTTAAAAGCGCGTGGACGGCGGCGGGCATGGAGCCGAAACGGTCGACAAGCTCTTTTTCCATATCCTCCACCTCTTCGATTCGCTGCGCGGCCGATAACTGATGATAGAGAGCGATGCGCGCGGCGTGATCGCCAACGTAGTCGGTGGGAATGAAGGCTTCCATCGCGATATCGACGGATGTTTCGCCGGGCCGCTTGACGGGCGTTTCACCCCGCAATTCCTTGACCGCTTCTTCGAGGAGCGTACAGTATAATTCGAATCCCACCGCGGCGATGAAGCCGTGTTGCCTGGTGCCGAGGATATTTCCCGCCCCGCGAATTTCCAGGTCGCGCATGGCGATTTGAAATCCCGATCCCAAATCGGTGTATTGTTCCAGCGCTTTCAGCCTCCGCAACGCCAGCTCGCCGGCTTCCCGGTTCGGCGGCGTGAGAAAATACGCGTACGCCTGTTCCGACGACCTGCCGACGCGGCCTCGCAACTGATAGAGCTGCGACAGTCCCATAGCGTCGGCGCGAACGACGAGGATGGTATTGACATTAGGTATATCGATGCCGTTTTCAATGATGACCGTCGATACCAGCACGTCGAAACGGCCGGCGACGAACTCTTTCATGATCGGCTCCAGTTCGCCTTCATGCATCTGCCCGTGGGCGCAGACAACGCGGGCCCGGGGAACCATCTGCTCGATTTTATCCTTTATCTGTCCAAGCCCTTGGATCCGGTTGTGCACGACGAACGTCTGGCCACCCCGGTCGAGCTCGTTTTCAATGGCCTGCCCCACGATTTCATCCCGGTATTCCATGACGTGCGTCTCGATGGGAAGCCGGTTGCGCGGCGGCGTATTGATAATGGAAAGGTCTCTCGCGCCGATAAGCGACATATGCAGCGTACGGGGAATCGGCGTCGCGGTCATTGAAAGAACGTCGACTTTGGACCGGAACTGTTTAAGCTTTTCCTTATGGTGCACGCCGAACCGCTGCTCTTCATCTATGACCAACAATCCCAAATTTTTAAAAGCGACATCCTTCGACAGCAGGCGGTGCGTACCCACGCAAACGCCGATGTCGCCGGAGGCGATGCCGGCCAGAACGGATTTTTGTTCCTTCGGCTTGAGGAATCGCGAAAGAACGCCTATGTTCACCGGGAAATCAGCCATGCGCTCCTTGAGCGTGGCGTAGTGTTGGGCGGCGAGGATCGTGGTAGGGGCCAACAGCGCGGCCTGATACCCGTCCATCACCGCTTTGAACACGGCCCGCATGGCCACCTCGGTCTTGCCGAAACCGACATCGCCGCAAATCAACCGGTCCATGGGTTTCGGCGCCTCCATGTCCTGTTTGGTTTCCTTGATCGCCCGGAGTTGGTCGGCGGTCTCCTCATAGACGAATGAATCCTCGAATTCCTTCTGCCAAAGGCTATCAGGCGAGAATTTGATGCCCTCGCCGAAATGGCGTTTGGCGTAGAGGTCGATGAGCTCCTGGGCCATTTCTTTGAGGGATTCCCGGGTTTTCGTCTTGAGCTTTTCCCAGGAGGCGCTTCCCAGTTTGGAAAGGACCGGCGCCACGGATTCCTTGCCGATGTATTTCTGGACTTTATGGAAATCATCTACCGGCACGTAAAGCTTCGCCCTGTCTTGATAGAGCAGCGCCATGCAATCGCGCGAGGCCCCGCCCGCGCTTACCCGCTCGATGCCCAGAAAGGTGCCGATGCCGTGGTCGATATGCACGACATGGTCTCCGGGCGCCAACGCGTCGAAACTCGGAATCGATTGGCCGGCGGAAATTTTTTTATGACCTATTTGCCGCGTCGGCCGGCGGTTGAAGATTTGCGCGTCGGTGTAGATGACGCGTTTGTTGAATTTGTCAACGAACCCGCGAAACAGGAATCCCGTAAAAACCAGCGCGAAGGGACATTGGTCTCCGATCAACTCCATAAGCCTCTCCGCATGCCCGGTATTTCCGCATACCAAAATGATTTCTTCCCCTTCGCCATGGCGTCTCGTCAGGTCTTCGACAAGCGGCTCAAGGCTCTGCGGGAACACCGGCTGTTCGGAGCAGGAAGATTCAAAGTGACGGATATTTTTACTATCGACGGCCGTATCGATAAAAATACGGGAAAAACACGCCATTTCCTCTTCCATGCGTTGCCCGGGGATCAACAATTTTTCCGGGGTCGATACGAGTGGCAGAAAGATCCCGGGAACGCGTTCAAGATGCCTCCGGTAGTTAAGCATGCATTCCTCGAAGCGACGATCCGGCGGCAGTATGTCGTCCCATATCAATAATGCGTCCGAAGGCGCATATTCCAGAAGCGACGCCTCGGGCAATGAAAACCAGTGCAAAAACCATTCGATGGCCTCGTAGTCGGAAACGGTTTTCCATTGGTGCGAAAGCTTTCGTATCGCCTCTTCCATCCCCGCCTGCTCTTGACTAAACCGCTCAAGCGCGGTCAATGCGTTTTCTAAATTTTTCGAGTCAACAATGAATTCCTTCATCGGAAAAATTTCAAGAGAGGTTTTTACGGTTTTGGATTTCTGGCTGAAAACGTCGAATTCGCGAATGGATTCGACGGTATCGCCGAAAAACTCCATGCGGATCGGACCGGCGCTCAGAAACGGGTATATGTCCACGATGCCGCCTCGCACGCAAAACGTCCCCAGGTCCTGCACCATTGTTTCCCTGCGGAAGCCGTTGTCGATAAGCCAGGAGCCCAGGGTCTCGATGGCGATCGCATCGCCCGCATGCACCCTGATGATCTTGTTGAAGAGATCCCGCGGCGGCAGTATCTTTTGCAGGAGCGAGGCATGGACCGAAACGATGACGCGCTTTTCCCCGCGAAGCAGTTGCGACAAAACGTTGAACCGCGCCTCGACGACGGGGCCGAAGGGCGATTTCATGTTGTACGGAACCGCGTCCCGCGAAGGATAGAGAATGACCTTTTCATCCCCCAGCAAGGTAGCGCATTCCTGGGCGAGGAACTCGGCCCGTTTGCCGTTTTCGACGAAAACTAAAACGGTCTTGTTTGTGGAAGTAAAGATGTCGGCGATGACGAACGCGTCGCTGCTTCCCGCTAGACCGTTAAAAACCGAAACGTCCGGGCGGGATTCGAGCCATTGTGCAACGCAGGGGAAACGTTTTTCGGACCATTTTTCCGAAAGGGGTTTAATAGGCATGGTGGAAAAATACATAATAAAAAAGCCCTCGGATGGACTACCGTCATCCAAAGGCCTTTTTTGCCTCTTGAGCGTATTGGGGAGTATTTGGAAAAAAGAAGGATAAAAAAGAAAAAGCCCGCTCTCCCTTGAATTTCGCGGGAAAACAGGCTTTTTTAATATGAGCTAGGAAGGATTTGAACCTTCGACTCTCGCCTTAAAAGGGCGATACTCTACCGCTGAGTTACTAGCCCAAATACTCTTTTTGTATGAGCAAAAAATAATTTCTTAAAATACATTAAAATCGGATTTTTTGCAATCTATAAAAATAAACGGCGCACGCCGTTCAACCAATGATCATACCATGGCATGGGTTTTTGCAGCCGCAGCTTGGCCCGGCGCTTGACCTCTTTTTCAAGATCCGCCAGTAAATGCGGAAGGATTATTTTCATGGCCAATCGGATAAGCCATTGTGGCATCGCCTGTTTCACCAGCCCCTGCGCCACAATCCCCACGCGGCATGAATCCTTGCCCACGGCCACGATAAATGCCGCGCAATGCATTCCATACGTACGATAGTTGAACCAACCGCTCTTGTTGCCGCTCCACCTTCCTTCCAAATACCTGTTTTCATTCTGACTCGCGATGAGCCGCAAGCGGGTGCTGTCCGTCCAGGCGAGCGTGTCGATATTGCCGATGGACCACACGCGAGCGACGGCCGCGCGGCCTTCAACGTACCAGGTGCCCAGCGGGCTCACTCGAATAGAGGGTCCCAGGATGCGCTCGCAACGGTACACGTGCCGGAATATCGCGGAATAGTTGTACAAGTCAAGAGCGACGTCCGCTACCCGCATCGCGGGATACTTCATGTTCCAAACGCCCCACGTACGGTAGACGATGGGCGTGTCGGAAACCTGCTTAAACTCAACGTGGTTCGCGGCGCCGCGCTCCAGTTCTTTTTCAAGGAAACCGTAGTCGAACGGCGGCACGCCGGCGGACACGGCGCTGAAAAAAACGATGCCATACAAAAGTCCGGTTTTTTTTATCATATCCGTGTTACAGCAGCGCCTTCATCTGCATCGAAACGGTATGGAGCCCGCTTTTAGAGGAGATGTTCCCGCCGAACTGGCTCCGATAGGTTAATTCGGTCATGAAATGAGCGCCGAAATTCATATGCGCCGTAACGTCAACAGTGTGGGAAACGCCCGCGGCGAAACCCTGCGCCATGCGAAAATCCATTATTCCCGGAATGTCCACCGACGAATAGGTATAGGATATTTCCGCGGAGCCCTTAACGCCTGGCTGCCACGTAACTCCCGGCACGACCCGGTAATACCACCCGCTTCCGCCGGTTCCGGCGGTGTTGGACGCCCACCCTCCCGCTTCCTTTAAATAGGAGGAAAAATCCCGGTAAAACGTATATTTTTGCGTGAGTTGGGCATGCCTGTCGGCAATGCTGAAATTGTCAAGCGAAGAGGAAGTGGAGCTTGTCCGGGTTACGGATATCACGTCGCCTTCCACGCCATAAAACCAATCTCGGACGGTTCGATCTCCGCCGCCGCCCCATTGCAATCCGGTTTCGGAATAATCGCGTATTTTTTTCAGAAACGGCTGTACGTACCCCCGGCCGTGATACTCGTGATGGCCTTCAGGGTTCCAATCGAGGTTCTGCCGGTAGAAAATATCCGCGAAACGGACGAGCGAATCATTCAAGCCATGGTGAATAAAAAGAGACGCATATCCCGGAACCCACGACGCCGTGCTTAATCCTTGGCCCAGGTTCAGCTGTTCATCGATTGACAGAGTCCCGGACCAATCCAAATCCGCGACTATTCCCGAGCGACGCTTGGTTGAGCGGTTCAGGGACCATGTTATGTTGAGCTGGGCCTTGCGAACCCGATTATCCGACGTTCCGCCGTAAATTTCCTGCTCCTGTATGATATAATCGCCGTTTTTCGCGGGCACGTATTCCTTGACCGCCGTATCCCAGGCGTGGTCGCCTAGACCCTTGCCCACCGGCACCGGTATTTGCACCATTGCCGATGCCTGCTCAATGGTGACTTGATATGTTTGCCGGGTTGAAAAACCCTTGGACGGCGATGATACCTCGTTTTGCGCGGTCACCAGGACCGTTGAGGACGATGCCCGGCCGAATATGTTCTGTAGGAAATAATGGCTTGTCATACCGGCATGCCATGAGGGGGTAAACGACCGGCTGAATTCATGGTCCCAAAGAATTGAAAACCCGGTGTCTTTTGCGCTGTAAAGCTCACCGTCGCCCTTACGGTATTGCGAATAAAAAAAGGATTCCTTCAGCCCGAGCGGCAGGGAGTGAACATTGAGCCCGAGCCCGGCCATTCCCTGGCCCTGCCCGGCCGCGAACGACCGCCATTCGTCCCGGTATTCCAGCTGCGCCTCCCCTGGGGTTGCGGTGTAGGTGCAATGACCGTCGCCGCGCCTGGTTCTGTCGACGCCGTCCGCATAATGACGGAAATAATTCCCGCTATAATCGAGTAACAGTCGCTTGTTCACTTCAACGTGCATAGCGCCGTCGAAACGGTCGGTGACCAGCCTGCCATCGTGTAAATATTGACCGTAACCGCCTTCCGCGAAGGTGTTGGATACAAGCGCCGCGCCTCCCGTTGCCGTCCAGGATTGCCGCAGGCCGCTTTTCGTCGCATTCGTCGTATCGTCCCATAAACGGTCCCGGTCGAAGGAGGACGACACCTCCTGCGTCATGGCGGGAGTGACGTGCGTATAGCCGCCTCCGAGCCACGCGGACCGCCGGTCGAGCCGCTTCGAGCCCACTATGGCTGAAGCGTCAACGGCCGCGCCCCGGTTGTCGTCGTCATTGACCGCAGAGAAAAGGTTACGATCGTGATCCATTCCCGCCACATCGCATTTCATCGACGCCCAGTGCGACGACGCCGTAACCGACATTTCACCGGTAATCGTCGACTGCGGCAGCGGAAGGAGAGGAAGCGTTGCGCTGCCGTTTCCCGCGCCCACGAAGGAATCGATCACTCCTATTCCAGGGTGCGCTTTCATGGCGCCGCTGTCGGGTATGTAATCCCCTTTTCCCGCGCCTACGTCCTTGAAGGCAACATAGTAATACCCTTGATTGTCATTGGAATTTTTCGGATCAAACGGGGAAAAATGAAAACGTTTATTGGAATCAATTTTATAAAGAGGAACCTGCGCGCTCTGCCAAGCCACATCCTTGGGATCAATGAGGCGTCCACCGAAGGCTATGTTCGCCGAATCCCCGGCGGCCGCAAGCCTGCCGATGTCGGCGGGGCTCAGCGTCATGTCGAGCGGGTGGTTTTTATCATCGGTTTCATACCAAAGACCTCCTTGAACGGTTATTGACGAATCCTTGGTCGCGGCCGAAAGCGCGGCGCCGGAAAAGGTGCGTTGATAATCGAAAAGACGATATTCGTATTCGACTCGTATGATGTCCTCGTTCTTGATGAGCGTCCGGGGAGTAAAGGATATCGAACCCATGTCGTAGTCCACGGTGAAATCCTGGTCGATCCCCTCCTGGAATTTTTTATCCCCTATGGAAACACGGACCGTGCCTTGAATGGGCATGATGAAGCCTTCCTCGCCTTCTCCGGTCAGGCGATAGGGTCCCTGCAGGCCGCTTCTGCCGGTAATCGTTTGGACCGCGAACTTTCCCGACGAAAGCGCGCCGAACGCCTTGACGGAAATCGCGGGAAACGTCAGTCCCGCCCCTATTCCCTTGATCTTTTTTTTTCCCGAAAACATTCCGGTTACCGGCCACTGGGCGTATTGATCGCCTACCAGAACGTTATACCGGGGATTATCGAGCGCCACATAGACCATGTCAAGGTCAGCCACCTCGCGCGTCGAGCCCTCCAGGCTGGACCCCTGGTCCGTAAGGTGTCCGGAAAGGACGGTATGGGGGGCTATTTCGCCCGACAGGTTCACGTCGAGCGCTTGTTCAAGATTCATGCTGCCGAGGTTATTCACCGATACGCCGACGCTTTTATATCCCGAAAGCGTAAGGTTTTCTTCCGCAAAGGCGTTTACCCGCCGGGGAGCGGCCGTATCCGATATTCCCCAAAGGGTATCGCGCTCAGCGGCGTATGATTTGTTGAATAATTGGTAGGTCCTCGGCAGTCCGTACCGCAAGGTTCTAAAGCGCGCGCGGATGCGCAGGCCGCTGTCGATGGGCGTTGAAAACAACAGCGCGTTCGCGGCGTTTATAAAAATGAACGCCGGCAATGAACCGGCCGTACTGTCGGCGAAGCTTACACCCAGGGAAGCGGTATCGATGAAAGAACTGCCCAACACATAGGGGCCCGGGCCGCCGTCGCCGACGATGGTGGTGTCTTTATCGGCTGCGCAAGCGGAGAAGGCGCCCATGATCAAAAGAATTCCGGATATCATCCGGATGGGGTTCGATGCTTTGCTCCAAAAACACAATCTTTGCGCCATGAATAACCATCAAAGGAAAAAAAATGCGTTATACTAATTACGGTTAAGAACGGCAGATACTAGTAACTAGTATAAATATACTTTGACGGTTGCCGGTTAAATTATAGGGGAAAAACAGGGTAACGGGAAAGGAGGACTTCACTTTAATCCGATTCTCACGCCGCCCTTCATCAAGAAATATTCAAGCAAAACCGGTTGTTTCGTGAGATTATCCGTCCAATAATATTCCCGCGTATTTTCCCAAAACCAATGAGGATCGGAGCTTGTGGTTCCGTCGAAAATATTCAACAAATTTTGGAACTCAATAAAACCTTCAAACCTTGTAAGGTGCGGATGCCCCGTTATTGTTTGGACGCTTTTAAATTGCAGATTGATGTTTTTATAAACGGGCATTCTTTTTTGTTGTTGGGAAAATTCCAAATCGGTATTGTTGACTTCCAGTTCGCGGTACGGCAGGCCGGCGGAAATGATACCCGTTATAAAACATTGGAAGCGGGAAGCGCTGTCGCCGAGCCGAAGCACGCTTTTATTCGACCAGGGCAAATCCCATTCGTAGGGCAGCCGGCCGGAAGCTTCTTTGCGCGTGGAGCGGCCGATATTTTGAACGCTGGTAAGGGAAACCTTTGCGAAGAGGTTCGTCCACCAGGTGCAATTAACGCCGTAATTCAACAAGGGGGATTCCTTTGCCGGGTCCCATGCCGTAAAGGCGGGATTGAAGGAAAGCCGGGGGCACCTGTTTTTATAATTGACATATCCTTCAATGGATGCCTTGCCGGGGAGCGCGTTGTCCAGTTGCGTTTCAAAGGAAGTCGAATACATTTTGCTTATTTGTTTACGGTAATTCGCATCCGGCATACCCCGAATATCCGGCCGCAATGTCTGGATACCCGCATTTCCTATAAAGGTACATCCGAACGCCGGAAGTTGGGCGGTTAACCCGGGATCAATGAAAAAAGAATGCCCGGGAAAAAACACCCCCGTAAGAGCCTTCAGGGAATAGGTAAGAGACCGATACGTCGACCGGCATTCCGAGGAAACCGAGGCTGTGTACTCCCGGCCTTGGGCTGTTGAAAGCGATATGGTATCCGATACGTTGTCCTTTTTGTTCCAAAAGGAACGTAATGTTCCCTTCCAATCAAGACACTCCAGCCTGCCGTCATGATTGAAAACAAAATCCTTGTATGTCCATGGGCCCAAGGCGCCGTTTATTGTAAAATTATCGCGGTCAATAATTTTAATCGGTGAAACCAAGCCGTATTTTTTTCCTTCCAGATAATACTGGCCGGCCCCTCCGACGGTCAGCTTCCATGGTGATGCGGCGGTTTTGTTTTCAAGAGAAACCGAGCCGATGCCCCATGGCCGAACTATCGTGGAGTCGTACATGCTTTGCCGGTATCGATCGATTGAATAAAAAGCATATTCGTTCAGCGATAGACCATTAAAGGTTGTTTGTCCGACAAAATTGAAATTCAAAAAAATATCCGGCTGTCCGAACGGGAAAGCGTCGCAATATTTATAATACGGCTGATACGTAGCGGAGATGAGCCGGCTCATCAAATATTGATTTTCCACAGCCGCCCCGATTTGATACGCGTCCTTGTTTTTTCCTGTTTGCGACGAAACGAAAAGCTCGATGGCGTTATCGGTGATGTTCAACAATAATTCCGGACGTTTGGATCGCGCCGCGGCGTCCGTCCTGAAAACGCTCGGCCGCAAACAAAACACCCCGCCGGAAAAATCCGGATACGTTCCCGCGGCATTGTTGACATAGCAGGTAATTTCCTTAAGCGACGCCATACTGATGGCGCCCCGGTCGGCGAACGTATGGCCGGCGAAGTGGCTGGGGACGAAAAGGGAAATATCGTTGACAATAAAGCAATTGTCGTAAATCCCGTTGCCGTGAACGAGAAAGTATGATCCGGTTTCGGGGACGAGGTCGATTCCTTTTTTAAACATCAGCAGTTTGTCGACGTCCTCGATCATTCCCAGCGATTGTTCCTCGTCGCTTATCGACACCGCGAGGCGGTCTTTTACTTTTCTTTCGGTAACCACGAGTTTTTCAAGCGACTCCGTTGAATCGGAGGCGCTCGTTATCGAAACGGCCAGAAAAACAATGGCGGAGAATATTGAAATGGTCGTCATGAGAATAGTCGGATTATGCGACGTTGTTTTTTTTTTAAAGGAAACAATTTTAAAAATACGCACCGGTAAATTGTTTATTGCAACAAAATACTATGGGCCGGGGTGGTTCCCTCCATCCGTCACGATCTATATTGTATCGCAAAACAAGCACCTATAAAAAAAACTCATATGCCCCGATCCATTGATTCCCGCTTGGATTTTCTCTCTCCGGTCTCACTTGTTCCGGGCCTTGGCCCCAAACGGGCGACGGCGCTTCGCGAATCCGGCATCGACACCATCGGCCGGCTCTTGCACCATTTTCCGCTGCGCTACGTCGACCGCTCGACCATAACTCCCATTTCCGACCTTTACAAATACGGCTCCGTCACGCGGACTATCGTCGGAACCATTACGAAAACCCGTGTTGAGCGCGGAAGGAGTGCGCGCTTGCGAGTCCGGATAACCGATGATTCGGGCGACATGGAGGCGTTATGGTTTCACGGCGTGCCGTTTTTCAGGAAATCGCTGCATACGGGCATGCGCGTGCTCTGCACGGGCGCGGTGAAATTATCGCCTGCCGCCGGCGTCTCGCTTATGTTTCATCCCATGATTGAATCCATAAGCGGCGACCGGCGATTACCTGAGATCCTTTTTTTGCCGCAGTACCCCCTGACCCTGGCGATGCACGACGCGCATCTTGGGCAAAAAGCCCTGCTAAAGGCGATGCAATGGTCTCTTGACAATGTTAAACATTGGCCGCAGGCGTTGCCGGGCGGCCTGGAGTTGGAAAAAAAATTCCCGCCCCTGGAGCACTGCATCCGGGAAATGCATTTCCCGTCCGATCCCGCCGCGCAGCCCCGTTTCAAGGCGCGCATCATCTACGAGGAACTCTATCGGCTTGCGGTGGCGCTTGTATGGAACAAACGAAAATTCGCGCAGCCCGGACGATCGCTGAGCGCCGGGGCGCTTGCCGATTCCTTCAGGAAGCTGCTCCCCTTCGCATTGACCGAAGAGCAGGAGCGCGCAATCGACGTACTTCTCGCGGACGCGCGAAGTACGCTGAGAATGCATCGGCTTTTACAGGGTGACGTCGGCAGCGGAAAGACCGTTGCGGCCTTCTTCGCCTGTTTGCCGGCTTTCAACGAAGGATTTCAGGCGGCCTGGCTCGTTCCCACCGAGGCGCTTGCCCAACAGGCGTTTTCAGTCCTTGCGCCGTGGTGCGAAAAACTCGGCGTTGCCATCGACATGCTCAGAGGCGGCATCGCCATGGAGAAAAAGAAGCGGATTCTTGAAAGCTGTTCCACGGGCCGGGTTCAATGCGTCATCGGAACGCACGCGTTACTACAACCGTCGGTGGTTTTTAAAAAACTCGGCATGATCGTCATCGATGAACAGCATAAGTTCGGCGCCGCGCAGCGGCTTGCGCTGCAAGAGAAGGACCGCGCCGCCGATTTCCTCCTCATGTCCGCGACTCCCATTCCGCAAACGCTTGCGCAAACCGCCTATGGGGATCTTGACATTGTATCCATTTGCGGGCTTCCGCCCGGCCGCATGCCCGTTAAAACGAATTGCGTCCCCCTTCACAAGCGATCGGCCATGGAAACGTTCGTACGCGGGGAAATTCTCGCCAGGGGTGTTCAGGTTTTTTGGGTCGTTCCACGCATTGAAAAAGACGATGAATCCGATTCCATTAAAAACGCCGAGTCCGTGTACGATGTTCTCTCAAAAGGGGTTTTTTCCGGTCTGCAATGCTCCATCGTCCATGGCCGCGTCGAGCCGGAGGAGCAACAGCGTAGAATGGAGGAATTTAAACAAGGGACAATCAAAGCGCTCGTGGCGACTACCATCATCGAGGTCGGAATCGATGTTCCCAACGCCTCCATCATGATTGTTGAAAACGCGGAACGGTTCGGTTTGGCCCAGCTCCATCAATTGCGAGGACGCGTTGGACGATCTTCGAAACAATCGTACTGTTTTCTCCTTGCAAACGACACGGAAAACCAAGCGGCTCGTCAGCGGCTCGTTTATTTCTGTTCGCACCACGATGGGTTTGAAATCGCGGAAATGGACCTGCGCATGCGAGGCCCGGGAGAAGTTATCGGATGGAGGCAATCCGGGGCGGATGATCTGCTCATGGGAGACATTATTCGCGACGCGGAGCTTTTTCGGGAAATTCTGAATGAAGTTGAGCCGGGGCTTAATCCTGCCGAAAAGGCGTAGACGCCTCAATGAGAATGGATAAAAAAACTCCGCCTATCTTAAAAAAGCCGTGAAAACGGATTTTTTAGCGTACACCGATCACATTTAATTATAGATTGTTCTTTTGGCGAAGAAAATCAATATATTATATTATTTAACTATTTGGATGTTCAATAGAAATTGTTCGCTATCTGAATATTTTTTTTAACGACATTGTTCGAGTTGACGCGGGAAACTTGATTTCCCTGAACTTTTTCCCCTCAGTGGATGGATCGCTATGATTGCAATTGTCGTTTGTTCTCTTTATGTCGTCTGTTCCATCGTCCTGCTTGCGTATGGAATTCAATGTTACGTTTTAACGTATCTTTATTTAAGGAAAAGGAAACCCCGCCTGGCCTTTCAGCGGGAAACGATGTTGCACTTCGACTCCATACGCGACGAAAAGGAATACCCTCTTGTCGTGACACAGCTCCCGATGTACAACGAAAAAACCGTCGCGGTCAGGGTTATTGAAGCGGCGGCGGCAATGGACTATCCGCGCAGCAAACATGAAATTCAGGTTCTGGATGACAGTAACGATGAAACCATGGATTATGTCGACCAAGCGGTTAAACGCTTACAAGCCGAGGGAGTTTCGATTTCGGTGATCAGGCGCGCCGACAGGATCGGGTTCAAGGCCGGCGCCCTCCAGCACGGGCTGAAATTTACCAGCGCTGAATATGTGGCCATTTTCGACGCCGACTTCGTGCCGGGGAAGGACTTCCTGAAAAAATCCATAGCCTTTTTCATTAATCGGCCTAAGCTTGGTCTTGTGCAAGGGCGTTGGGGACATCTCAACAACAATTCCTCCCTTATCACGCGTACCCAGGCAATGGGAATCGACGGACATTTCATGGTCGAACAGGCGGCCAGGAGTTGGAATGGTCTGTTCATGAATTTCAACGGTACTGCCGGAGTTTTTAGAAAAGAAGCGATTCTCTCAAGCGGCGGATGGCACCATGACACGCTCACGGAGGATATGGACCTTTCGTATCGCATGCAGCTTAAAGACTGGGAAACCGAGTACGTCCCGGAATTAGAGGTGCTCGCTGAGCTTCCTGAAGATATTAATGCCTTTAAAAACCAACAATTCCGTTGGGCAAAAGGTTCCATCCAGACTGCTATTAAAATTATTCCCATGCTGTTTAAAAAGAAGCTGCCGTTTTTCACCCTTTTTCAGGCTATTTTGCACCTTACACACTATACGGTTCATCCGCTTATGGTATTGCTCGCGTTTTTAACGTTGCCTGTTTTATTTTTTGTTAAAGTCTACATGCACCCGGCGATTTTTGCGTGCGTTTTATTCGCCATGTTGCTTGCGACAAGCGGGCCTTCATCAATGTACATGATTTCACAACATTTCCTCGGCAATAAAATACGCCGTAAAATTTTCCTGATTCCGGCGATGATGCTCATCGGCACCGGCCTTGCGGTCAACAACGCCAAAGCAGTGCTGGAAGCGGTATTCGGCAAGGACTCGCCTTTTCTAAGGACGCCGAAAAAGGGGGAAAACTCCAAATCCACCTACCGGCCCCTAAAAGATATTACATGGATTATCGAAATCGGTTTAGGGCTTTATTGTCTGACGGGCGTTTATCTGTTTTTTGGATTCTCAAACGCCATCGTCAGCCCCTTCCTTGCACTCTATGCCTCGGGTTTCCTTTTTGTCGGGCTTCTTTCCATTATTCATTTTAAAAAACCCGGCCTCATTTCCCTAAAACTTAAAATGCCGCGGTTTGTGCGCTGATATCCGGCCGCTTGAATACCATAAAAAAACGAACGTATGCGATTATCGGAACCGGCGCCGTCGGGGCGTTTTACGGGGCGAAATTACAGCTTGCCGGTTTTGATGTCCATTTTTTATTGCATAAGGACTTTGCCCATGTCCGCGATCACGGGCTGCGCATTTTATCTAGTGAAGGCGACCTCGTAATCCCTCATGTCAATGCCTACGCGGACCCGCGTTCAATGCCCCCGTGCGATGTCGTGGTAGTGTCGCTTAAAACCACGCACAATAAAATCCTTACCGATGTCCTTCCCCGCGTTCTTAATGAAAACGGCGTCGTGTTGATGCTGCAAAACGGCCTGGGCATTGAGGAGGAGATCGCCGCGATAGCGGGCGCCCATAGCGTGATGGGCGGACTATGTTTTTTACGGTCCAATAAAATAGGCCCCGGCCTTTTACGGCATACCGGATCGGGATACATCCTTCTCGGCGATTACGCTCTCGGCGGCAAGGCCGCCGGGATCACGCTCCGATGTAAAGCGATCGCGGAGGATTTCAGTCAGGCCGGAATATCGATACGACTCACCGAGAACCTGCGCGTGGCCCGATGGCAAAAGCTTGTTTGGAACATTCCCTATAACGGCCTTTCGGTGGCGCTCAACGCCAGGACCGACCGGCTCATGCAATGCCCGTCCACGCGGGCGCTTATCATGAACATCATGCGTGAGGTTGAGGCCGCGGCCGCGGCATGCGGTCATCCCATTCCGCCGGAATTCGTGGAGGAAATGTTTCATTATACCGAGGGAATGGAGCCCTATACCACCAGTATGAAAATCGACTTTGATGAAAAAAGGCCCATGGAGATCGAGGCTATTTATGGCAATCCCTTGCGGGCGGGCGCTGAGGCCGGCGCGGCAATGCCGCTTATTGAAATGTTGTATCAACAGTTGAAATATTTGGATTCTCTTGCGGATCCGCCGAGCGCCGGCCCCGAACCCGAATAAGGGGGGCAAACAATGCAAAGCAGCGGGTCCAAAACCATCATCAGGTTGTCTTTCTGACAACGAGGCAAGGATCGATGACGGCGTTGCAAGCAGCGGATTTTCGTTTGCTCCGAATTTTCATCATGAGTATTTTTACGGCCGTTTCCGACATCCTGTCCTTTACGGTTCCGATTGTCGTCAGCGGAGTGGGAAAAAACAATCGGGATTGGATATCATCAAAGCCGACGATGGCGACGTCCTCGGGAACCTTCAAACCCCGATTATTAAGGGCATAGATTGTTTCCCACGCTATAAGATCGCTGAAAGCGAAGATTGCCGTAAACCGGACGCCTTCATCGATGATATTATTTACAAATTGCTGAAGATCCTCTCCCGTAACGAATATTTCACGAATAAGTTTCGCCGAAAGGGGAATACGATGGTCACGGAGGGCTTTTGTATAGCCGGCGCCCCGTTCTCTCGCGCTCGATATGTACTTGGGGCCGTTTAAAAGCAATATGTCCTTGTGCCCGCGGTTGATAAGGTGTTGCGTCGCCAGATAGCCGCCTCTGGTATCATTGACTATAACATAATCGACACGAGGATCGCGAATACGCCTTCCGATTAAAACAAACGGCGTGGCGGTTTGTTTTAAAAAGTTGATGGTTTCGAGGTTCTTTTGACAAGGGCACAGAATTATTCCATCGACTTTTTTACTCAATGCGGAGCAAATGGCTTGTTTTTCTATGGTCTCGTCTTCGTTGGTATTAATAATGATCGTGGCGTATTGAAACGCGCTGGCCGCGCATTCGATTTCCTTGGCCATTATCGCAAAGTGGGGGTTTGAAATGTCTCCTAAAATCACGGCGATTATCTTTGTGGAGCCCGATCTCAAGGCGCCGGCAATGGAATTGTTAATGTAGCCGGATTCTCTCGCGACATTTTGAATGAGTTTTTGGGTTTTAGGCGAAATATCATTCTTGCCTTTTAATGCCCTGGATACGGTATTGATGGTAAAACCCGTTTTAATCGCGATATCCTTGAGCCTGACGCTTCCCGTTTTCATAAAAATCTTTCGTTTATTATCCTATGCGGCTTATCAAGGAAAATAATTAAAAAGAATTTGATCGACAATATATTGTGATGTATTTTACCGCATTAACGATAATGTGATTATTCCATGTTAAATTCCATAAGCCCATAAATAACCTCAATTTCAATCAAACCCAAATATCCCATTGTGAAAAACGTATTTTCAATAATCGATTAAATTAACCGTTATTTAAAAGACAGCGGGGTTTTTTATTAAAACCATTAAGTTTTATTCCCAAACGTTTTTTTTCGTTCTTTTTTTATTTTCATTTTTCATCGCAATAAGTTTACCACTCGCGTATAGCATTGATACGAGGTGGTTCCTGCGCATCAATCCGCTTACCGGATACCTAACCTTCATCGCATCGCGATCCGTTATCCCCGGATTTGCGATTGTCACTCTCGCCGTCACAATACTTACAATAATTTTCGGAAGAGTATTCTGCGGATTTTTTTGTCCCTTGGGAGCGCTGATTGATTTCATTGACCGCTTTTTTTTCAAAACCGTTCGGCAGAATAACCTACGCCCTCCGCAGTATTTTCAAAAAGCGAAATATATCTTTCTTTTCGCTATTTTCGTCATTGCCCTGGCCGGAGCGCTTTTTCCATTGTTCATGGACCCGATTTCATTGTTGACGCGCATTGCAACCGTTACGGCTTATCCGCTTCCGTCCATTTTTGAAAGCGTTATAAAACCATTTTTAGGATCGCTAGGCGCCGGCAACCGCCGGAATATTCCTTTTTTTTACGGATCTCTGGGAATAGGCGCTCTTTTCTTGTCAATAATCGTCGGCGCCTTTTTCGACAGACGCTTTTGGTGCCAGTATGTGTGCCCAAGCGGCGCTTTTTTCGGATTGCTGAGCAGGTTCGCGCTTTTTCGCAGGACTACTTCCACGGCAACGTGCGGAGGCTGCAAGGCCTGCGTAAAAGTCTGCCCCACGCGCGCCATAAGCGACCGGAATTTCCTGGTTACTTCCTCAGCGGAATGCATCCTGTGCGGCAAATGCGTGGGTATAAAAAAAGACTGCAGCGCTTTTCGTTTCGGCGCCTCAAAGGAGCGTTCCGGAATACTTGCCGGACCGGATCTGGGCAGGAGGCACCTTGTTACCGGGTTTATCGCCGGGACGTTGCTTCTGCCGGTCATCAAGGCCGACGCATTGACAAAGCGCGACAACACGGGGCGGCTCATCCGTCCGCCGGGAGCCGTGCCCGACGCTCTCTTTAACGCCCGCTGCCTTGCCTGCGGACAATGCATGAAAGCCTGCCCCACCAACGCTTTGCAGCCGTGCACGCTCGACGACGGTCTCTCGCGTTTATCGACGCCGAAAGTGGCGCCGCGCATCGGGGGATGCGAGGAAAAATGCTATTTATGCGGACACGTATGCCCGACAAACGCCATTCGTAAACTTACCTACGAGGAAAAACGGTTTGCGAAAATCGGCACCGCCGTCATCGACCGTCACCGCTGCCTGGCATGGGAACAAAAAAAGGAATGTCTGGTGTGCGACGAGGTATGTCCGTATAACGCCATCGTGCCAAGGACCGTGGAAACCACCAAGGGCGCGTTCAAGGTTCCCGTGGTGGATGAGGATATTTGCATCGGGTGCGGCATGTGCGAACAGCAATGCCCGATTTTCGACACGGCGGCCATTGTCGTATTTAAGTTCGGCGAGAACCGTAGACTTACCGGGCCCTATGTCAGTGAACCCCAAAAAAAGATGATCTTGGAAAAAAGATCGGCATCTGACGGCGGTCTTAATACCGGTTTTGGCTCGGGCGCCATTCAAAGCAACGATTCGGCGCCGCAAACCGATGTACCCGATACAACCCATAAAAAAACGGACGGAAGCGCCCCATCAAGCGGATTTTCGTTCTAGAGAGCTCTGGCCCCAAAGGAGCCGGAACCCAATAGTGAATGTACTTTTTGAGATCCTTTGGCTGAGTCTGTTTATTCCCAAACAAGCGATTTCTTCTATTTTTATATTAAAAAAACAAATACAAGCAATCACTTATGCTAAAATGTATCATTAAAAATAAATTCATATATGAATGTTTAACTAATTATAAATATGTATCATATTATAATACAATAAGATACGACAATATCATTGTTTGTTTTATGTATCATATTAAAAAAAATTGTATCGCAATAAGTTTAAAATTCATTATATTTACCGACAGAGCGCTCTTTTGTTCAATGAGTAATCGTATTTAATAAATAAATTTTTATAGAGCCCTTAAATTTATTTTATCTATATTTACGGGCTAGTATTTTCAACCGATAGTTCCTTTTATGGAGGAGAAATACCATGTCTACCCGGAGAGATTTTTTAAAATCAGCCGTCGCGGGAGCCGCGGCGATGTCCATCCCGCTATCAGCCGGCAACGTTTTCGCCGAGGCTCTCTCTAAAAGCGATGTTGTCGTCGGTAAAGGCAAGGCCGCCGACGTCATTCCGAAGCTTTTCGAAAAACTTGGCGGCATTTCACACTTTGTTAAGGCCGGAAGCCGCGTGCTCGTCAAGCCCAACATGGGGTTCGCCAATCCGCCGGACTGGGCCACGACGACCTCGCCCGAGGCGGTGTATATCGTCACAAAGCTGTGTCTTGACGCCGGCGCCAAACGCGTCGTGGTGTGCGATAATACCCTTCGCAATCCCGACCTTTGCAAGGAAAAAACCGGCATCGCCGATGCGGTTAAAAACCTCAAGGGCGCCGTGGTTTTCACGCCAACGGAACAACAACCAAACCTTTTCGAGGAAAAGACCAATCCGAAGGCCACGCAGTTGACAAAAACTGAAATAGTAAAGGAGCTGGCCCGCACCGACGTGATCATCTGCCTGCCCATCGCAAAATCGCACGCCGCGGGCGGCGTCTCCTTCGGGATAAAGGGCCTTATGGGTCTTGTACGGGACCGCGGGGTGATGCATCGTGAGATGGATCTGCATATCGCTATAGCGGAACAGCTCTATTATATTAAGCCTACGCTCACCATTATCGACGCGAGCCGCGCACTGCTTGACAACGGCCCCGCCGGTCCGGGAAAGGTCATTGAACTCAACACCTACGCCGCGAGCATCGATCCCGTTGCCGCTGACAGCTATGGCGTTTCCCTGGCCTCATGGTACGGCAGGAAATGCGAAGGAAAGAATGTCAAGCATTTGGAATATGCGGCGAAGTTTGGGTTTGGGAATGTGGAATCAAGTAAAATTAATGAGATTACGGTATAATAGAATATATTTGGATTGCCGTTGCTGCGTTGAGGGGGCGACGAGGCAACTGCAATTTAAAAACATTAACCTTAAAATGTAGAATGTTGTTAATAATGCGCTTAAATACCACTGCTCCCCTGTCAGTCGCGTTAATGGTTCTTATCCTCCTCCCTTTGTCCCTTATGGCATTTTCGCCCTCGCCATTGCGGTACAAATCATTCGTGAAGGATTCCGCTCTGTGGATAAGCGATCCTTCGGGGATACTTGAATATCGCCATGATACCCGATCGGTCCGGAATATCATACTGTCGGATTCCGTTGACAATGACAGCATCATCGACATTACGCAGAATGGTCTTGTACTCTCGGTGCTCGCCCTGAGCGGCGTCTATCAGATCGATCTCGGAACAACCACCGTTGAGAAACTACCCGGAGACAAAAAAGGAAGCGGCGATCAAAACGGCAGATTGACGGTCGATGACGACTACTTGTGGGTATCGCTGAGCGATACCTTGTGGCGCTTTGATAAGCTTGGACGTGAATGGTTTCCCTATGTCATCAATGGCCCCGGAAACACGCTTCGGGCGATTTACAGCAACAGCGTGAACATTTATTGTGTCTATTCGACTTCGGTAAAAATATTTTCCACGAAAGACGAAAAATGGCTGGAATTTCCCAATAAAAAGGGCGTTATTCTTTCCGATGAAGCTCGATATTTCCTGGATAAAAGTACCGTCGTTTTCGTTGACGGCCAGAAGATATACCGGTATCTTACCGCCACGCAATCGTGGGATGTCATCAATGTTAAAAGCCCCGTTATCGACGTGCTCGTCCAAGACACCGCCCTTTATTATTTGACCGGTAAAGACGCGTTCAAATATTCCACGACCGCCTCCGTGACGCAGCCTCTGAATATCCCCGGAATCAATCAGGCGAGCTGTTTTACACGGATGGCGGACTCCCTCGTGTGCGCGACGCCCGGCGGGTTCACCACCTTCGACCTTAACGGAAAAACCACCAACAGCATTCTTGTGCCCCAGAATATTTCTGAACCTACTATTTGCAAGCTTTTTATGCTCGGCAGTTCTCTTATAGCATTATATCCCAAGGATATTCCCGCGTATAATGCCGCGACGCGGTTATGGGAAAACGTGGGCCTGAGTGCGGGCGGGGCAAAAAGAAAAATCGCCTCATGGGACGAAAACGGCCTTCGCGTGAAATATTCCAAAGGAGTTGAATCGCAGTTAAAAGGGAGCATCGGCGAGAATGTTATCGTGGATTCCGTTACGAATGGATATTTCAAGATTAAAACAAACATGGCAGCCGATAGTACGATCATCTCAGACACCACAAAAAATCCCGACGCCACGGTAGCCTCGTATCAATTTCCCTATTCAAACCATTTTCCGTTTACCGAAACCAATCTTACGCTCCACAATACCTTTCCCAATGGACGCTATCTGGACCTTTTTCTCGACAATTCCGTGGTTAAGCAAGTTCCGAAAAAAGGGGTTTTTTATCGGGGCGCAACGTCCGATAATGTAGAGTCCGCGCGCATAGGGACGAATACTTTTAATGTTTCCCAATCGCAAACCCTGCCCACGACCCAATTCGAGGGCGCGAGCGTTGTCCTGCAAAGCAAAGCATCGCTTTCCACGAGGGATCGGAAGATCGCCAAAGTACAGGCGGGAACGGGCCTTATCACGGCGAAAACCCAGTATAGAGTTCTCGACTATTCGGAATTAGGCGTTTACAGGATACAATTAAAGGATAAGGATCAGGATCAGGACATGGATTCTTCGGACACCTATGAAAATTTCATCGTGCCCGGATCATTCAAAGTTTTTATCGACGGCGAGCAAATCGACTCGACGAATTACACCCTCATCACCTCCACCGGATCGCTTACCTTCAGTCCGAATGTCATTATAGAACGCTCTTCGCTCATCACCGCTTCTTACCAATTGAATAAAGTAAAGACTCCGCTTATGAACATCGAGTGGTTGCCCGCTAAAAACGAAGGTGTCATAAGCTATGGGTCCGTGTCCGTTTCGCCGACGGACTGGATTTCGCCGCAAATAGGCTTTTACCATTTGGAAACCGACAAGGTCCATGAGCTTGTCAATGCCGCGGTCCCCCTGGAATTCCGGTCCTCCTCGTTCATGCGGCTGCTGAAGATAAATCCTGAATTGACTGTTGACGCGGCAACCAATACAAAAGCCTTGGGGCTGGCAATCCAAAGCCGGTTCGGCGATAAGGCAAGCCTCATTTTCAACGGCCTGCTTCCCGACAGCGGCTTTAAAACCACCGACAATCTTGATAGGGGATATGGCGACGCCAAGCATTCCGCCGACATCAAGGTTTCCTACGATATTACCAAGGAACTCCCCGTAAGTTATTATCAAAGCGATAAAGAATCGCAACGAGGCTTTGAACGGCGCTATGAATTAACCGCAGGGTCTCATTTCCTGGGCTCTCCTTTTCTTGATGTTACGCTTTCCAGAAATATCCAAAACACGGATTTACACGATACTTTGCAATCCACGCGTCAAATCAGTTTTCCAACGGACACTTCCATTCAGATTGATTCGATTCGACCAAGTCTTGATCGAAACAAGGACAAACTTCTTTTTCGGCTCTATGAAACTTCTTCGCCCTTCGTTGAATCCCTGCTCCATATAAACAGGCTCAATTATGATATTTCGTATCTTTTGTTTAATTCTCTAAAGGAAAATGTCGATTCGTCGGATACGGTCAATGGCATTGCCACGCCGCTTAAAATTTCCACTATTGAAGGCTCCGGGTCTGCCATGTATGGTAATGTGACGATAAGCCCCATATCACGGCTTTCAATTACGGGAATAGGGAGATTTATTAAGAACCCGAAGGGGTCGCTCTACCGTGATGAATGGACCCCAACCCTTATGTTGCAATCCATCGATGCACCGGCAGGATTTGACATTACCGCTCGAAACGAATTGAGTTTTAAGAGTTTTGCCGATTCAAACGCCAGTTATTGCACAATATTGCGCTCGGCAAATGTAACCCTTAAACCGGGCGCCTGGTTCTCCGTTTTAGGCTGGATGCAGCCGTTTTATTGGATCCAGGATCAACTTACTTGTAATTTCGATTCCACCAGTCCCGGAATAGCGCATTTGTACTTTGACGATAAAAGCGTAATCGCTAAAAGCCTTACTCACACGGTAGGTATTAACCTCTTTCCAACAAACGATATTATTTATAATAATAAAAATCAATGGACCACTGTAAAAATAAACAAAGATACCATACTTAAAAATGAAACTACACGGACAAAAGATACTGAATCGGTTTATATAACAACAAAGTTCTATACTTTTAATGACATAAAATGGCATTTTGGCGAGAAACGTTTTTGGCAAGTTCGTTGGGAATGGGACCACGACAGATCGGCACCGTATCAAAATACCCCTCGGCGTGAATATCATCGCGGATTCACGCAGTTTACCAATACTTGGTTGCCTTGGTTTCAGACCATAACCGGAATTACGTCCAACTATGTTTCCACGGACACAACCGATGTTACACAGACGGGACCAATGGCTACCGTTTCAATAAGCAACCAGAATATGGGATTTGTTAAAATGTTCATGAATAGCCATACCGTAAATGTCGTATGGCAAAATGACCACGGCAATACACGTTCAACTCCCAACATCATATATTCAATGACGCTTAAAATGATTGTGTCGCCCAATGTATCATTGGATATGTATAATAATTTTTCCTTGGTAAATTCAACTTTTCAAAAGTATAACGGAAATTTATCGATAAAAATGATTTTTTAAATTCGGACGTTGTTTGTAAAATTGTCTTTTCCGGAGTGCAAGATTATGCCTGAAGTAAACTACAAATTGTCGTTATGCGTCCTTGTGTCGTCATTGTGCCTCTGTAAGATGATCTGGATCAATACCAGTAAGGACAATGATCAAAGTTTGGCGAATAATGTTGGTCAACTGCAGATTACTACAACGGATGTAACGGGGTGGAAACAAATAGCGGGACCGACGGGGTTCAGCACATTTTCCGCCAGCAATTTTAATCAGGATGTGGACGGCGGTGACGTTCCCTATACAAAGAATGGCATGATTGAGGTAACGGATCAACGATTGGAAGGCTCATCCGGGAAACAATTAAAATCGTATTGCATGGATTTTGGGGACGAAAACAAAGCCCGCACAATGTTTGATGATCAAATAACCCTTATTACAACCCGGCTTCACATACCGTATTATAATGACACGGTAGCCATTGCCGGCGGCGGAGTCGGCGGCACTTACGTTGTCTACGCGCATTTTAAGAAATATTATATTGAGATGCAAATTACCGGAATGCAAGATCAATCCGAGATGTTGCAAACGGCCTTTTTATTTTTAGATCTCTATGCATCTAAAATAGAATAAATTCGCCTCCTTAAACGTATAAGTAATGGTTGCAATGTATACAATACAAAAATCATCGCCCCCCTGCCTGTGCTGACGCTTCGTCAGGCAGACCGCAGAGGGGGCTTTTTAGGAAAGAAAGTTACAGCTTAGGAACTTTTTTCGTATAGTTATAGAAAACCAAAGGAAAGGGAATGCCATGAGAAAAAAAATATCAACTAGTCGACGAAATTTTCTTAAAGTAGGTATGGCCGGCGCTGCCGGATTAGCCATCGCTTCAAAGGTTGAAACGATTTTTGCGTCATCAGCCGCGGTTACTTCGCCGGGACCCGGCAATAAATGGCCCGGTCGCGTGGTTGTTAATTTTAATAAATCCGCGTTTGATTCAAGCGGGGTTGACACGATAACAGTAATGCAAATGGTTGATGATGCGATTGTAAAATTGACGGGGCAATCAACCGTCGGGGAGGCTTGGAAATCAATATTCCCCGCATCCTTAACCGCCTCTTCGAAAATAGCCATTAAGGTTAATACATTAAATCCCGGCCTACCCGCGCCTCATTGGTCTTCGGTGCGTGGAATTACCGACGGTCTAAAACAAATGGATTTTAATGGAACAAAATATCCTGCCGGCAATATACTTATTTATGACATGAACAACGGTTTGCCTTCTGTCAACAATCTTGGGACCGCCGGATATAAAGCAGGCAATTTCCCCGGCATTTCCATTGTCACGGACACGGCAATCGACGGGGGCGATGGGGCTTTAAATAACCGGACCTACGCAAAAACGCTTAAAGACGCCGATTTTTTAATTAATGTTTTTAGTCCCCGGGGTCACAACCAACCCCCCGTTGGTTCTCAAGTTTCGCTCGGTTTTAAAAGTCATTACGGCACGTATTCCGATCCAACGGGCATGCATGCCAATATTACGCATAACATCAGGGATATTAATTGCAGCGGACCCGTGTATAATAAAACCGTGCTTTCGGTATGTAGTGGTATTTACGGCATGAATGAGGGTCATGGCCCCGCGGGTATCCCGGATAATTTTACAACCTATGCTCAAACCATGGATAAAACCTCCACGACTCAATGCCCAACAACCATCATCATGAGCACTGATCCGGTCAGCGCTGAAATGCAATCCCTTAAAATCATGCGAATTAACAGCAAAAAAACATATGCCCTAGCCGACATGCCGGAATACCTTAAAGCCGCAGCCGGCGTTGAGGTTGTAGGTTGGTCGCCGATCCACAACATCGGCGTCATCGATGAATCGCAAATGACTATTCATAAAATCATCAACGGCGTTGAGCCGGTGCTCTATCAGGCTCCAGGCCTAAACTCTTTCGGATTAGGCATTGCGGCGCATCACCTTAAAGGCCACAACAGCGCCTTCATTGAATTCACACTTCCTAGCGATCACGTGGGTAGGGAAGCTTCCATTGAAATTTTTAACAGCAAAGGCGCGCTCGTGCGAAAGCTCTCGCACAAGGTATTGGGCGTTCTGAATAATGTGTCGTGGGATGAAATGAACGAGCAAGGCACATTGGCGTCAAAGGGTCTGTATGTCGTACATTTGATTTCAAACGGAAAGCGCGTTTCGACGCCAATGACGATTATTCGGTAAACAAATTGTAGTTTAAAATATTATACAAAAGGGGTGTTCATCCAACGCCCCTTTAAAATGCAACCGCCTTACCGCTTTACGCATTTTTGCGTAGTAGGCGCTTTCAGCAACTGACTGAAATATCGGCATCGAGGTGTTCGTTAAAAACCGGAGCGAGCTCTTCGACAATCTTGCCGATGATCTGTTCGGAGGAAAAATAGCCTTCGGTGATTTTTTTATTGAGGGCGGCCAGATATCGCTTTTTTGATTGCTCATCCATCCATAAAAAGCGTCCGGAGCGGATATTGGGCGATTCGCTGCGTGTTTCCACGGTTTCATCCTTGAATTGTTGTGCATCCTTGCATCTACTCTATGTATCGACATCGCGAAAAAGACCCTTGATAACTTTTTTTAAATTTAACGTTTTGCCCTTCTCTTTACTTTACATTCCTTCCTCTTAGGTATATAATGGAAAAGACATACCTAGTATTCATCCTTCCCCGGCCGGCCGTGGAATAATCGTAAGGGCATATGGTACGTTACAGCATCGACGATGTTACCGAAGATATGGTTCTGGGAGAATCCCTGTTCCTGCCTTCCGGGGAATTGCTTCTGGCCGCCGGGTATCGACTCAAGGATCGTTACCGCAAGCGCCTCAAAGACCTTGGGTTTTTCAGCGTCCTCATCAATGTCGAAGGAACCGAAACGGTCATCCCGGAAACGATCATCTCCACCCATGTGCAGCGTGAAATGGCGGCGTCGATGAACTCGACGGCGCAAAACATCAAAGAGGCTCTTCCCATAAAGCAACAAGGCGCCCGCGCGGTGCAAAAGCTCATCAAGGAAAACAAACAGTATTTGAGCAAATACATCTCAGGCTCGGGCATGACGCGGGCGGTGGAACATTTCATCGCGGAGATTCTCAATCAACCGTCCATCGTCCTCAATATTTCGGAGTTAAGCAAAACTCCGGGCGATTTGTTTACACATGCGATTAACGTAACGGTGACCGCGCTGTGCCTTGGAAGGAAATTCCGGTTTTCGTATGAAGAAATGAAGCAACTGGGTATCGGAGCGATCAATTACGACCTGGGAATAGTGGCCCTTCCCGCGACCATTACGGAAAAGACCGATGCTTTTACCGAAGAGGAATTGGAACTGTTCCGTCAGCATACGGTCTTCGGCTATCTGATGCTTTCCCAGAACCCCGCGATTCCCCCGACCAGCTCCGCGGTGGCGCTGCAGCATCACGAACGCCAGGACGGCGCCGGTTACCCGCGAGGCATCAAAGGGGAAAACCGGCCCCCACTCAAGGATTTTTCAAGGAAAAACGTGATCCATCGCTTTGCCGAGATCGTGGCCGTGGCCGACGCCTACGACATGCTCATCGCCGGCCGGCAGCCCTTTTCCGGCAGGCATCGCGTCCAAGACGCGCTGAAAATCGTCATCGGCATGGGCGGCGGCGCGTTGAATTCTGAAATAGTCAAGGCCTTGATCGGCATCGTGCCCATTTACCCCGTGGGCGCGCGGATCAGGATCATCAATGCCCCCGTTGCCCAGCTTGTGGGGTATTTGGGAGTGGTGGCGCGGGATAACCCCGAAAATCTCGAACTGCCGCAGATTATTCTCTACGAAACGAAAAACCACCAGCGCATCAAGCCGTTTGTGATTGAACTGGCGCAGCATAAAGGCTTTTCATTCGAACTGGTGACGTGAAAAGACACCCTACCGTACGCCGACGACAGATCGTACCTTATCCAGGGTAATGGCCCCGATCGCCCTCGCCTTTTCGGCGCCCTTTTTCCGCACTTCTCCGATAAAACCGGAGTCTTGTGACAACTGTTCCCGTTTATTGCGAAACGGCAGAAAATATTCCCACAGGATCGAAAAAAGCTCCTTTTTCGCGTCGCCGTAACCATAGCCTCCATTGCGGAATTTTTGAGCCAAGTCCGCGGATTTTTCCGGCGACGCAAACAATTTATAAATGGCGAAAATAGCGCTCTTGTCGGGGTCT